>JAABUN010000043.1_pt1 | contig 271396 bp, 266 predicted proteins | sample 5559311 | NCBI WGS metagenome assembly JAABUN01 (sample SAMN10711877, study PRJNA513370) | rock metagenome | isolation source: Antarctica rocks | place: Antarctica: Victoria Land, Siegfried Peak sud | reverse complement strand
GGTCTCCGGCGCCGGCTCCGCCGAACTCCAGGACGATGGGCTCCCTCCTGATCGAATTCGACTACCACCTCGGCGATGAGTCCGTCCTAAAGGCCGTTCGCGAGCCTACTTCAACAGCCTGTTAGTGCCGCGGAAATGTGGCGGGCAGGGTTAGCCGAGCTTCGCCATCGCGACCGCGGTGTCCGCCATGCGGTTCGAGAAGCCCCATTCGTTGTCGTACCATGACAGGATGCGCACGAAGGTGCCGTCCATCACCTTCGTCTGATCCATGTGGAAGGTGGACGAATGCGGGTCGTGGTTGAAGTCGATCGAGACGTTCGGCGCGTCCGTGTAGGCCAGCACACCCTTCAGCTGCTGCTCGGACGCCCGCTTCACCGCATCGTTGATCTCTCCCACGCTGGTCGATCTCTTGGCCACGAACTTGAAGTCGATCATCGACACGTTGGGGGTCGGCACCCGGATGGCGGTGCCGTCGAGCTTGCCGTTCAGCTCCGGTAGCACGAGCCCGACCGCCTTGGCGGCGCCCGTCGAGGTCGGGATCATGGACAAGGCGGCGGCGCGGGCGCGGTACAGGTCCTTGTGCATCTGGTCGAGGGAGGGCTGGTCGTTCGTGTAGGAGTGGATCGTGGTCATGAATCCGCGTTCGATCCCGACCGCGTCGTGAAGCACCTGGGCGACCGGCGCCAGGCAGTTCGTGGTGCAGGATGCGTTCGAGACCACGAGATGGTCCTTCGTCAGCTTGTCGTGGTTCACGCCATACACGACCGTGAGGTCGGCGCCGTCCGCCGGGGCCGAGACGAGGACGCGCTTCGCGCCGGCGTCGAGATGGGACTTCGCTTTGTCCTTCGCGGTGAAGATGCCGGTGCATTCGAGCGCGATGTCGACCTTCATCTCGCGATGAGGCAATTCGGCCGGGTTCTTGATCGCCGTGACCCTGATCCGTTTGCCGTCGACGACCAGCGCGTCGCCGTCCACCTCGACCTTGCCCGGGTAGCGGCCGTGCACCGAGTCGAAGCGGAGCAGGTGCGCGTTCGTCTCGACAGGACCGAGATCGTTGACGGCCACGACCTCGATGTCGGTTCGGCCGCTCTCGTGGATCGCGCGCAGGATGTTGCGCCCGATGCGGCCGAAGCCATTGATCGCGACCCTGACCGTCATCTCATCCTCCGCTGCGCCGTCCCGTCGTCTTCGCGGTGCGGGATCGGACGAACCGCTAATATGGGACCCGTATTATGGGTTCTCGGCATCCGTTCCGCCACCCGACGGCAGCGGCCGCCTTGCGCTGGAGCACGCCGTCAGGCTCTCGGGCGGCCGGAGGCCGGCGGCTTATCAAGCGCGACTTCGCAAATCAAATGCGGCGGGCTACATCGGACCTGTTCCCCCCGTGCGGAGCCGAGATGAACCCCGAACTCGCCGACGCGATGGCCCAGATGCAATCCGCCTTGGGCCAGCTCGAGACCGCCGTCGGCCGCCACTTCGACGTCGATGCCCGACGGAGCGATATCGAGACGGAACTCGGAGTGATGCAGGACGACCGCACCCGGCTCGCGGCCGAACTCGAGAGCGCGACCGCGCAGCTCGCCCGGATGGAAGCGATGTCCGAGCATGTCGGCCGGAGGGTAGGTCTCGCGATCGGGTCGATCCGTGAGGTGCTATCCCGGTCCGAAAACTCCGCCGAAGCAGTTCGGGGCTGAGCGGTGGCGTCCATCCAGGTCACCATCGCGGGCCGCTCCTACCGGATGGCGTGCGGGGACGGCGAGGAGCAGCACTTGGAGGGGCTCGCGGCCGCCCTGGACGGGAAGATCGGGGAGATGCGGACCGCCTTCGGAGAGATCGGCGATATGCGGCTCCACGTCATGGCGGCGCTGACCATCGCGGACGAGCTTGCCGAGATGCGCCGGCGGGTCGAGGCGCTGGAAGGGGAGGTCACCGCGATGAGAGCCGTCGCAGCCGCGAGCGGAGAACGCTCGGAGAAGGCCGAGCGGCAGGCGGCCGAAGCTGTGACCCGCGCCGCCCAGCGCATCGAGCAGCTCGCGAAGAGGTTCGGGTCGGATCACGCGAACCCGCTCTGACGCCCTGGCACGCCGGAGGTGAGCACGGCGCTTCGGCCGCGAGACCGGATCTCGGCGAAGCTCGCCCGCAGGATCGCGCTCGCCGCGTCGGGATTTCGCGAGCCTCGTCCCGACCGGGTCATGCCCCGCCACATCGGGCGCGTGCTCGGGCGTCTCGGCCTCGTCCAGATCGATTCCGTGAACGTGCTGGCCCGGGCGCAGTACGTCCCTCTCTTCTCGCGCCTCGGACCCTACGATCCCGCGCTGCTCGATCGTGCGGCGTATGGCAAAGCCCGAACGCTGTTCGAGTATTGGGGTCACGAGGCGTCTCTCATCCTGCTCGACCTGCAGCCCTATCTGCGCTGGCGCATGGCGGAGGCGCGCGCGGGGCGGGGCATCTATGGCGGCCTGGCGAGGTTCGGGGCCGAGCGGCGGCCCTTCGTCGACTCCGTCCTGCGGGAGATCGAGGCAGGCGGCCCGGTGACCGCCGGCAACCTGGCCGAGGGCGGGCGTGGCGGCTCCTCCTGGTGGGGCTGGAGCGACGGCAAGCGGGCGCTGGAATGGCTGTTCTGGGCCGGCTTCGTCACCACCCGCTCCCGCCGCAACTTCGCGCGCGTCTACGACCTCACCGAGCGGGTTCTGCCGCCGGCCGTCCTGGCGCGGCCGAACCCGGAGGTGGCCGACGCCCATCGTGGGCTGCTGCGGGTCGCGATCCGCGCTCTTGGGGTCGCGACCGAGCCGGGACCTGCGCGACTATTTCCGGCTGGACCCTGTCTCGTCCAAGGCGGCTGTTGCGTCTCTCGTGGCGAGCGGAGAGCTTCTGCCCGTTGTGGTGGAGGGTTGGGCGGCCCCGGCCTATCTCGACCCTGCGGCCGCCATGCCGCGCCGGATCGAGGCCCGCTGCCTCGTCTCACCCTTCGACCCGCTCGTCTGGGACCGCGCCCGCACCGAGCGGCTGTTCGGCTTTCGCTACCGGATCGAGATCTACACGCCCGCCCACAAGCGCGAGCACGGCTATTACGTGCTCCCCTTCCTGCTGAACGAGCGCCTGGTCGCCCGAATCGACCTGAAGGCCGATCGGCAAGCGGGTCGCCTCATCGTGCAGTTGGTCCATCTCGAGCCGGGGGGCGCGGCCGCCGAGGTGGAGGCGGCGCTCGGGACCGAGCTCGAGCGCGTGGCCCTGTGGCTCGGCCTGACCGGCATCGAGCGACGGACTCGTCTCACCGGAGCAGGGAGCGGCCCGTCGGTGCGATGATCACGGCCGCAGATCGTCGAGCGGGACCGGAGCGGCGTGGGATCGCGTCGACAGCATGGCGTCGATCAGCGCGAGGGCCTCGGCCCGGCCGCTATTCGCTGCCTGTTCGAACGGGGTCCAGGTCTGGCTGAAATCGAGCGGGGCGAAGACGGCGCGGTAGCGACGGAGCTCGGCCGCAGTGAGCGGCACCCCGCGCACGAAGGCCTTGTGGGCCGAGATCGTTCGGGCGAGGCGCGGCTCGGCCGGGTCGAGCTCGAATTTCAGCGCGTCGCCGCAGAACAGGATCTTCCGCGTCCGGTCGAACAGGACGGCATGGCCGTCGAAATGCCCGCCCGTGACGTGCAGCTGGAGCCCGGGCAGCGGCTCGAGGCGCTCGTCATACGGCCAGGACACGCGAAGCGCTCCGGACCAGCCGAAATCGCCCGGCGGCAGGGCCAGCTCCGGGTCGAACCGGTCTTGCAGCTGCCACAGCGCCCCGTAGCTGTGCGGGTGCGAGGCCGAGAGGATCTGGATGCCGCCTCGTGCGCCGATCTGGTCGAGCGCCGCTCCGCTGAAGATCGGGCAGCCCTCGAACATCATGTTGCCGGCCGGCGTGGTCACGAGATAGCCGGAGGGGCCGATGCCGCTCACGGGCTCGTTCCAATAGCGCCAGACGCCGGGCTCCACCTCGGCCCAATGGCAGGGGAAGCGTTCCGCCGCCTGGTACTCGTCGAGGAACCGCCATCCGGTCTGCGGGACGACGTGCCGGGCGTCGAGACACATCGGACAGGAGGGCGGCACCGTGAAGTGGCGCTGCCACCACCCGCAATTGTCGCAAAGGTAGGCGGGCAGATCGAGCGCGCCCGCGAAGGGTAGGAAGCCGGGCATGAGGTGGGCTACCTCCCGTTTTGGGCGAGGAGCGCCGCCGCGCCGACCGCCGGCCGAGGCTGGTCGTCGAAGCTCACAGGAAGGTGACCCTCGGCCCGGAACCGCTCGATCCCGCCGGTCGCGGCCAAGCCCGCATCGAGGCCATTGGCGCCGCCGAACTGAAAGCCGATCTGGCTTCGGTAGGCGAGGCAGGCCGCCCGCTTGGCGGACGCGCTCGCTGCGTCGAGCACGACGGGCAGCTCGGCAAAGGTCTGCAAGCGGTGCCTGAACGGCTCTGCAGGTTGCGCGCCTCGCGCCCCGTACGGGACGTCGCGCCACCATAGGACCGGGACGGACAGCGACGCCTTTTCGAGGGCACGGACGAGCTGGACATGGTCGACATGGCCTCCGACCGCCTGCGGGGCGAGCATGAGGTCAGGCTCGAGCTCGGCCGCGAGCTCCCGCATGGCGGCCGTGAGCGGAAGCACAACCGCGTCGTCCTCCGAACGCGTATCGCCGAACAGCTCGGCGACCGATGCGTAGCCCCGATGGGGCGCCTCAGGCAGGTCGAGCCAGACGGGAGGCCAGATGCCCAGCGCCTCAGCGGCCCGTCCGTCCTCCTCTCGCCGCAGGGCCATGTAGTCCACCTCCGGGCCGAGCCCCTTGTCCTGCTGGCAGGCGAGTGCGAAGCCGGTCGGGTCCGGCACGCTCGCCGTGAACGCGGTCACGAGCACGACCCGCCACCCGGCCGCAACGAGCCGCGCCATCGTGCCTCCGCACGAGAAGGCGGCGTCGTCGAGGTGGGGCGACAGGGTGAGGGCGGTCGGCATCAGAGGAGGTGCGGCTCGGCCCGAAAACGGCAGGGCGCCATGGGAAGGTCCGGCGAGAAGGCGACGTCCGGTCGTGTGCCGGCGAGGCGACCGTAGACCTCCATGATCCGCCCGGCGACGATGGCCCAGGAATAGGTGCGCCGGCATTCGACGAGCGCGGCCCCGGCCAGGCGATGCCGGAGGGCCGGGTTCCGGATCAGGCTCTCCAGGGCGTCCGCGAGGGCCGGCACGTCCCCCGGCTCAGTCAGGAGAGCATCCCGTCCGTCGGTTAGGCAATCGACCACGCCGACCGCGCGGCACGACACGATGGCGAGCCCGGACGCCATGGCCTCGAGGATCGTGTTCGAGAACCCTTCTGCGTGGGTCGGCGACACGAACACGTCCGCGTGCCGGTAGAGGTCCGGGACGGCCCCATAATCGGCGTAGCCGGTGAACACGAGAGCTGGCGGGCCGAGGCCCAGTCCCGCGGCACGCGCCCGGCACGCCTCGACATCCGGCCCGATGCCCGAGATCGTGGCCCGAAAGGGGACGTGGCGCACGGCGAGAAAGGCGAGCGCATCGAGGAGGTCGAGCGCGCCTTTCCGGCGGTCGACGCGGCCATGATAGAGCAGCCGGACCGGCCCCTCTTCCTGTGTCGGCCGCGTCTCCGCTGCCGGGTGGAAGCGACCCGTCGCCACGGCGCCCGGCACGATCGTGAAGCGCCCGGGATCGGTCCCGAGCCGCCCGGACACCTCCTCGGCGAAGGAGCGCCCACCGATCAGCACCGCGCCGGCATGGTCGAGGACCCGGGTCATGGCGAGCCGGTGCGTTTCGCAGCACGACCCGACCCAATGTCCGTCGCCGCCCTGGATCGAGACGACGTTCGGGATGCCGAGCCGGCGCGAAGCGAGGAGCGCCGCCCAGCCGGTCGGATAGCCGTACTGGGCGTGCAGGATGTCGAAGGGTCGCCCCGCGTGCTCGGCCGCGATCGCGTCCACCATGGCGTCGATGTCGCGCTCGAAATCCCCCGGTTGCCGGCCCTCCCGGCCCTGCTCGCCCATCGCCTCGAGGCCGATCACCTTCACGCCCGCGACGGGTGGAGGCGGCCCGCCGCCATAGACGGCCGTCCCGAACGGGTCGCTCCGATACTGGCTCACCATGGTGACGTCGTGACCGGCCGTAACCAGCTCGTGCAGGAGGTTCTTGGCGTAGACGCTCATGCCGGAGATCGCCGGGAAGTAGCGCCGGGAGACGAAACAGACCCGCATCAGGTCGGCCGGCATCCGCGCAGATACCGGATCGCCTGCGGGATCATGGTGTCGGCCCGATGCGATTCGCGGGACAGCTCGACGCAGACGAGGCCGGGAAACCGGATGGCGTCGAGCGCGTCGAGGATGCCGGGAATGTCCATGTCGCCTTCGCCGAAGGCCAGATGCACGTGCTCGCCGCGCCGCATGTCCTCGATCGAGACGGTGCCGATCTGGGCGGCGTACTCGAAGACAGCGCCGGCGGGGTCGCGCTCGCCCGTGACGTGGCAATGGCCGACATCGAGCGCCAGGCGCAGCTCCGGCAGCTCCGCATGGACTCGATCGTAATCGTCGACGGTCTCGATCAGCATTCCGGGCTCGGGCTCCAAGGCAGCGACAACGCCCGCCCCGGTGGCATAGGCTAGGACCTCAGCGACGCCCTCTCGAAGCCACGCCGCCGCGTCCGTTCGATCCACGCCGGGCTTCGGCACGCCGGCCCAGAATGAGACCGCCTCGGATCCGAGGATCGCCCCGATCTCGACCGCCCGCTTGAGGAACGCCACCCGCCGCGCACGGCCGGCCGCGTCCGCGCTGACGAAGGTCGGCTCGTGCTTCGCACGCCGGTCGAGCAGGTAGCGGGCGCCCGTCTCGATAACGCTGCCGAAGCCGAGCGTGTCGAGCCGGACGCGAAGCCGGCCGGCCGCGGCCTCCCAGTCGACCGCGAAGGGATCGAAGTGGTTGTAGTCGAGGGTCAGCGCGACACCGGCATAACCGGCCTCCGCCATCAGGGTCAGCGCGTCGTCGAGCCGATGGCTCGCGGTCCCGTTGGTGTTGTAGGCGAAGCGGAGCGTCACGCGGCCGCCAGTTGCCCGAGCCGAAGGCCGACATGGTGCGCCTCCGGCTCTCGGTAGAGAGGATAGAGCGGGCCAACCACCCGGTCCACGGCCGCGATATCGAGCAGCGGCTGACGGCCGCCGAGCCTGGCGAGCGCCTCCGGCGTCAGCCGCACCGGCCGAAGCGTCTCGCTCTCGGCCCCGAAGCGGATCAAGGGATCGTCGCGCGCGATGAGCTTCGCGGCGTTCCTCTCGCCGATCCGGTAATAGCTCATCGTCTCCACCTCGAGGCCGGGCACGATCACCTTGGCGACGCCGATCGAGCGGTCGGGCGGCGAGCAATCGACGTAGAGCACGTCGAACCCCTCGTGCTCCAGCCTCTCGCGCACGGCGCGCCCTCGGGCCCGGGTGTCTGCGGCAGGGGCGGTCGGGAGGTCGGTGAAAGCCTTGCGTGAGCGCCGGGTGTGAACGCTTCCCGCGAGATGGGCGCCGAGATCGGCCGCGTCCATCCTGGCCCATTCGGTCATGGCGACGAGCGCGCGTGTCTCCTCCAGCGCGAGGCTCGGCCCGGCGCGGATCACGAACTCGTCGACATACTCGGGCGGCGCCACCGCCATCGCCTCGGCGATCGGTCCGTGGCCATAGGTCTTGCGCACACGGGCCGAGCAGAATTCGAGCAGCGCCTTGTGCAGGGCGCGGTTGCGGTCCGGATCGCAGGCCTCCCCGCAGGCCGACAGCATGATCGGTACGCGCGGGCCAAAGCCTGGACGGTCGCGGCCCACGACGTAGAGGTTCGCGAGCCCGAACTCGTCCGTCGCGAATTTCGGCATGACCTCGATCCCGAGCCGGTCGAGCCGGTCGAGGAGCGCCCGCGTCGCGGGTTCGACGCCCTCTTTGAGGTCGAGCACGACGCCCCGGTCGAGAGCCCGGAAGACGAGGCCGTTGCCATCGCGCTGAAGGCATTCGAGGAGGCCGTGCCCGAGCGCCCATTCGAGATCGGGCCCGGCCCCGAGGCCGTTGGTGATCGGCGTCGTGAAGGGCCGGTATCCCCCGGGCAGATCCAGGATGTCGCAGGCCGCGACGTCAAGCGGCACGAGGACTGCTTCGCCGGTCCGGGCCCGCACGGCGCCCGTCCAGGCGAGCACCGTGTCGCGATCGACGGGGCTGCCGGCCGGGAGGCAGAGCGTCAGCGGATCGGCGGCCCCGCCCGGTCCGACCTCGCGCACGAGATCGTGGTAGGAGGCGAAGCGCCGGCCGCCCGCCCGGATGGCGAGCGTCGGCCAGATCGCCTCCGCGGCCTCGGCCAGCGCGCCGACGATCGCGGCCCCGTCCGTCTCGCCGTAGCCGTAGCCGGACGGCATCACGCCCGCGAGGTCGCCCGCATCGTCGAGAAACAGCGCGACCTTCCAGGCCGGCACCCCGGTCCGGTCGAGGGGCGCGAGCGGGAAACCGATGACGCGGCCCGGCGGCAGCGCCGCAAGATAGGCGCGCGCCGCGTCCGGCAGATCGGAGGGCAGACCCTCGACGGTCCTCAAGGCGGCTCCTCCGTCATTCCGGGGCCGGCGCAGCCCGGAACCCGGAACCCACGGGATCCGCCGTGCCCGGACATGGGTTCCGGGTTCCGCTTCCGCGGCCCCGGAATGACGAAACAGCAGCGATCGTTTGTGGCGCGCCGCCATAGGCGGCATCGATCAGCCGCATCGTGTGCAGGTCGCGCTCGAGCGAGAAGCCGGACGCGCCGGGGGACCGCATGGCGTCCGCGAAGGCCGCGACCTGGTTCGTGAAGGGCGAGGCCGCCGCGTCCGAGATGGGCAACGGCGAGGCGAGCCCCGTCCGGGCGTCGGTCAGCGTGACGGACCCGCCGGCCTCCTGGCCCATGGTGTCGATCGCGACGAGGAGCCCCCCCGATCCGGACACCTCCAGCCGGCGACGCGGCAGCGCCTCCGGATAGTTGTAGGCGACGTGCAGGCTTGCCAGCACGCCGGACCGGGTCCGTCCGACCAGCACCGCGCCGTCGTCGGGCCCATAATCCTGGACGCGGCTCTGGAGGAGGGCCGCGACGTCGACGATCGGCTCGCCGAGCAGGAACTCGACGAGGTCGAGCCCATGCGGGGCGAGGTCGATGAGGGCGCCGCCTCCGGCCTTGGCGGCGTCGATGCGCCAGTTCTCGCGGCCGCCCGCATCCGCCCAGTCGCGCCCGACCCAGCAGCCATAGACGATCCGGACGGCCGTCGGCGTTCCGATCCGGCCTCCCGCGACGGCGGCCCGCATCGCCCGGTGAGCGGGGTGGTGGCGCTGGTCGAACGCGGTCCCGTACAGGATGCCGGCTCGGCGGACGGCATTGGCCAAGGCGAGCGCGTCGGCCAGCGTCGCGGCCATCGGCTTCTCGCACAAAACCGGCTTTCCGGCCCGGGCCGCGGCCTCGACGGCCGGGCGGTGCAAGTGGTTTGGCGTCGCGACATAGACGGCCTCGACGGCCGGATCGGCGGCCAGCGCGTCCGCGTCGACGCCGATCGCAACCCCGAGGGCCGCGGCCCTATCCTGCGCCGCGGGATCGGGATCGCTGATCGCGACGAGCCGGTGGCCCGCGTCCCGGATCGCGGGCGCCATGTAGCTCTCCGCGACCCAGCCGAACCCGACGATGCCCCAGCCGATCGGCACAGCTACCACCGCTCCGGCAAGGCCACGACCTCGCGCCGCCGGGCAGCCTCGGTCCAGGCCGGCGTGCAGGCCATGGCGGCCGGCAGCCGCGAGCTGGCCGGGAAGGTCGCGCGCGGCTCGTATTCGCGGCGGTACCGCTCGGACGGCCAGGCGAGCGCTCCTTCGGAGGCGCCGCCTCCGGCATAAAGCGGGTTTCGCCGCAGGCGAGCCCCGGGCGGGGGCAGGGTCAGAAGCCCCGTCGCGGCGCGGGATCGCCGGCGGAGCCCGGGACCGGCCGCGACCGAGAACGCTTCCACGGACCGGAGATCGGCGGGTGGACGAGGCTGCGGGTCGCAGCCCGCCGATGCCGCCAGAGTGAGCTCGTCGTCGTCGTAGACGATCCCGTCCGGGAACAGCGCCGCGATCTCCGCCGCGGTCACGCCTGTGCCGGCCGACAGGTTCGGGGCGTCCCGGTTGTGGATGTGGCCGATGGCCAGGATGCCGTTTGGGCCGGCGATGTCGCGCAACCGTCGGAGCACGTCCGCCTTCGGCTCGAGGAAGTAGAAGGCGTCCTGGCAGAGGACGAGGTCAGCCCGGACGTCGTCGAGGGGCCAAGGGCCGGCGGCATCGAAGCACACGAGCCGTGCGTCCGGCCCGACCACCCAGTGCCTCGCCAGCCAGAGCTTGGAGAAAACGACGTCGGCGCCAGTCGCGGCGACGCCCCGCAGGCGCAGCTCGCGAAGATAATGCCCGATCCCGCAGGCGAGCTCAAAGGCCGAGCCGGGGTCGGCCCAATGCGCCTCGATCAGAGCGAGGCCCGCCAGGAAGGTTGGATCGCTCCAGCGATGGGCGAAATAGTCCGCGACGCGCCCGTAGGCGAGCAGCTGCATGGCGTCCCGCAGGGTGAGGCGGTCGCGATCGGCGATCAGCGTCCGGAGATCGGCCGGGTCCGGGGCGGCGCCGTCCCACCAATCGTCGGCGTCGGCGAGGAGCAGGGCCAAGGCGCCGGCCTCATCGGCGCCATCAAGCCGGGCAAGGGCCGCCCGGACCAGCTCGGCGCGGCCGGTGCGCAGATACGCGATCTCGTCGACCACCGGCCACCGCTGCCGCCCATCCGTCAGGGAGTGGGGCGTGTCCTGCCGGAGCGGCGCGCCTGTCGTGGGCGATCGGAGCGGCAGGGTCACGCGAGCTCCATCTCGCGCAGCACCCGGTCGTGGAACGGCTTCACGGGCCCGTCATGCACCAGCGCCATCTCGCCGAGCACGTCCCCCATGGTCAAGCGGGCGCCGACGAGATGCTGCTCGACCTCAAGGACGCGGTCGATCACGTCGGCGGCGTGGAAGGCGCGCCCCTCCGGCGAATCGGCGTCCGCGAGGATCGTCCTGGCCTCCTCGACGACGGCCCGCAAGTGCGGCGAGAGCTCGCCCAGGGCGGCCTCGGTCGCGTTCCAGATCGCGCGCTCGAGATGCGGCCCGAGCAGCATCTCGCCGGTGAAGCCGCCATCCGGCATCGCGGCATTGTGGAGGTGGTGGGCGAGGGCGGCCAGGAACACGGTTCCGGGATCGGCGCCGTAGCAGGGAGAAAGGACGACGCCGTAGATCGCGACCGCGAGGCAATGCTCCGCGTGGCTCTCCGGCGGCTGCAGCACGATCCGGGGCCGGCCGGGGCAGGTGATCCCGGCCCGCGGCTGTTCGTCCAACGCTTCCACGAAACCGGGCAGGGGTGAGCCGCGCGCCTCCGCCCCCGACGCCAGCGCGGCCCGAAGCTGGCTGCGCAGCGGCTGCGCGACGCAACCCGCCACGTCGTCGAAGCCGTCACGCTGGATCCCGGCCGCTTCCTCCACGGACAGGCCGAGTCTGGCCAGGAGGGCGGGATCGAGATCGGCAAGGCGGGCAGCGGCAAGCGCCCGGGCGGTGGTCGCGAGCGCGACCGCCTCGATCGGCTCGCCCGAAACCAGATCGGCCCAGGCGGACCGGAACAGGCGCGACGCGACCGACCCGCGACGACCCGCCGACCGGATGCGCTTCAGATGTCCGAGCTCCCGCAAGAGAGGGAGCATCGCGGCTGCCCCGCAGGACTGCCGGACGGCCGCGCTCACGCGGCTCAGCCCCGGGCGCCGAGCCAGTCGAGCAGCATCTGCTCCTGCACATGGAACGCGTGCTCGGGCCCGTGGCCATTCGCCACCATGGGGGCCTTGAAGAAGAACGAGAGCTGCTCCTGCACGCCGCCGTCACCGCGCTTGTCGGCGAGCCCGAGCACGCGCGCGATCTCGACCACGAGCGGCGCGGCCAGGATCGAGTCCTTGCACAGGAAATTGACCTTGATCTGCATGCGCTGACCCAGGAACCCCCTCACGTCTATGTTGTCCCACGCCTCCTTGTCGTCGCCACGCGGCCGGTAGTAGCGGATATCGACGATATGGTCCTCGACCGGGTAGCCAAGGATCTGATCGAGCACCGAACCCTTGGTGTTGAGCTTCGATCTCAGGGAATCGGGGTCATCGAGCGCGAGGCCGTCGCGATTGCCGAGGAGGTTCGTGGAGAACCAGCCATCCACGTGCAGCGCGCGGGCCTTCAAGGCCGGCGCGATCACGGTCTTCATCATCGTCTGGCCCGTCTTGCCGTCCTTGCCGGCGACCGCCACGTTGCGAGTGGCCGCGAGCTCGACAAGAGCCGGCACGTCCGCGGCGACGCTCGGGGTGAAGTTTCCGTAGGGGATCCCATTCGACACGGCCGCATAGGCATACAGCATCGCGGGCCCGATCGCGTCGTCATCACGGTCGAGGCCTCGCTCGAACGCGTCGAGCGACGTCAGGGCAGGCGCCGTGAGATCGGGCCAGCTCTCGGTCGAGGCGAGATTGACCACGACCACCCGGTCTGCCCCGCTCTCGATCCGAAAGCGCTTCAGATCGGCTGTAATCAGCTCGACGGCGTCGCGATGGCCGCGCGTCGTGATCTTATTGCCGCCGTCGATGTTGCGGCAGAACCGGGAGCTGCCCACGGCCTTCCAGGGTCTCATCCCGCGAAGCGCAGACGCGCCGTCCGACAGCAGCTCTTTTGAGACGACGCCATGCGTCTCCGCCGCGGTTCCGAGGTCGTCGCCGTTGACGTCCCAACCTCCGAACACGAGATCGCGGTATCCCGCCATTCCGGGTATCGCAAGACCCGCGAGCGGTAGACCATCCTGCCGGTTGGCGCCCGACTTGATCAGCTCAATGCCGGCGATGGCCGTGGTCGCGACAGCGCCACCCATTCCGACGAGCGCAACGCCCAGCCGCCCGCCTCCTTGCTCGTCCACTCGCGTGTCCTTCCCCGCCGCGTCCTGCGCCGCACCGACGTGGTCGGGTCGGTCGCACTCGCGGTCCTCTCAACCGACACCCGGCCCCCATGTTCCAGACCTGGAGGGGAGTCCATGCCGGCTCACGTCAACGTGAGGCTCAAACGAAAAGGCCCGGCATGAGCCGGGCCTCTCGATACGTCTTCTGAATTCACTTGCCCTTCAGGGCATCCTTCGCGCCGCCGACCGCATTTTGGACGGTCCCACCGGCCTTTTGCGCCTTGCCTTCGGCCTGAAGCTTGGTGTCGCCGGTGATCTTGCCAGCGACGTCCTTGGCTACGCCTTTGGCCTTCTCGACTGCGCCTTCGATCCGATCCTTGTCCATCTTGTCCACTCCCTGACGATGCCGGGAAAACGTTCGCGGCCCCGAATGGTTGCAGCCGCACAAACCGGCCAGGCGTCAGACCTCCAAGCCGATCCCCGCCTCGATCCGGTCCATGTCGCCGTCCGACAGTCCGAAATGGTGGCCAATCTCGTGCACGAGCACATGGGTGACGATGGCCCCGAGGGTTTCCTCGTGCTCGGCCCAATAATCGAGGATCGGCCTCCGATAGAGCCAGACCATGTTCGGGAACTGCCCCGTCTGGAGCGTGCTCGCGAAACCGCCCTGGGCGAGGCCCGTCCCGCGGAACAGCCCCAGGATATCGAACGGGCTCTCGAGGCTCATCTCGTCCAGCGTTTCGTCGTCCGGGAAATCGACCACCCGCACCACCACGCCGTCGCAGAGCCGGCGAAACGGCTCGGGCAAACGCCCAAACGCCTCCACGGCCATGCGGTCGAGCTCGTCGAGGGACGGCGCCGACCTGTCTGCCCAACCGCCCTCCCCACCCATCGAGCCCGCCCTCACCACCAGGCGAGCTGAGCGCCGAGCCACCAGGTCAGCACGATCCCGAGGAGCACGGAGAGCGCGCGGCCGACCCGCCGACCCCAGAGGTCGGCCGGGTCCGGAGGCTCGTCGGGCCGGTTCTCCCCCCGCGTGTCGGCCCCGGCGAAATGCGCTCCCACCCGGCGGCCCGCTCGGGCGAGGGACGAGGAGACGATGGTCTCGCTCTCACGAGCGACGCGGTCGAGCGCCTCGCGGCTGGCCTCTTCTCTCGGATCCCTCTGCATTCCTGTACGGTACAGTCATCCTCAGTTCATGGCGACAGGCGGAGTTTGCTCCCGAGCGCACATGCAGCGCGGAATTGACTTGGGAGGAGATACATCATGTCGTTTCGACACCTCGTTCTGGGCCTCGTGGTCGGCCTCGGCCTGACCACCGCCGCGGCTGCCGCGCCGGCGTCGCCGCAGATGCCGGGCGCCGCCGAAAACGGCATGACCCTGCAGGTGAGGTATGGCCACCGCCATCGTCACCACGGCTGGCGGCATCATCGACGCCATCACGGTTGGCACCGGGGTCGCGGGCACCGCCACCACCATCACCACCGGCGATACCGCTACTGACGGTCGACTGTCAGGCGAGCTGCCTGACGTCGACGAAGCGACCCGCGATGGCGGCCGCGGCCGCCATCGCGGGCGAGACGAGGTGGGTGCGGCCCTTATGGCCCTGCCGGCCCTCGAAGTTCCGGTTGGAGGTCGAGGCGCAGCGTTCCTCCGGCCCGAGCCGGTCGGCGTTCATGGCGAGGCACATGGAGCAGCCGGGCTCCCGCCACTCGAAGCCGGCCAGCCGGAAGATCCGGTCGAGGCCTTCCGCCTCGGCCTGAAGCTTCACGATCCCTGAGCCCGGCACGACCATGGCGGCGACCGAGGGGTGGACACTCCGCCCCTCGACCACCCGGGCCGCGTCCCGGAGGTCCTCGATGCGGCCGTTGGTGCAGGAGCCGATGAAGACCCGATCGAGCGCGATGTCGGTGATCCGGGTCCCGGGCGTCAGGCCCATATAGGCCAGCGCCCGCACTTTCGAGAGGCGCTTGCCTTCGTCGTCGATCGTCTCGGGATCTGGGACCAAGCCGGTGATCGAGACGACGTCTTCCGGGCTCGTTCCCCACGTGACCAGGGGCGGCAGGTTCGCGGCGTCGAGCCGGATCTCGCTGTCGAAACGGGCATCCTCGTCGGACGGGAGGCTTTCCCAGTACCGCACCGCCTGATCCCAGGCCTCTCCTTTCGGGGCCTTCGGGCGGTCCTTCAGATAGGCGAAGGTCGTGCCGTCCGGCGCGATCATGCCGGCCCTGGCCCCGCCCTCGATCGACATGTTGCAGACCGTCATGCGGCCTTCCATGGACAGCGCCCGGATGGCCTCGCCGGCATATTCGATCACGTGGCCGGTGCCGCCTGCCGTGCCGATCTCGCCGATGATCGCGAGCGTGATGTCCTTGGAGGTCACGCCGGCCGGCAAGCGGCCGTCCACCGTGACCCGCATGTTCTTGGCCTTCCCCTGGATCAGCGTCTGGGTCGCCAGCACGTGCTCGACCTCCGACGTGCCGATGCCGTGGGCCAGGGCCCCGAAGGCGCCATGCGTCGAGGTATGGCTGTCGCCGCACACGATGGTCATGCCGGGCAGCGTGAACCCCTGTTCCGGGCCGATGATGTGCACGATGCCCTGCCGCGGATCGAGTTCGTTGTAATACTCGAGGCCGAACGCGCGGGCGTTCTCGGCCAAGGTCTCGACCTGGATGCGCGATTCCGCGTCCGCGATGCCGGCCCGACGGTCCGTGGTCGGGACGTTGTGGTCGACGACCGCAAGCGTCTTGCCCGGCGCGCGGACCGGCCGGCCCGCGATCCTGAGACCTTCGAACGCCTGCGGGCTCGTCACCTCGTGGACGAGATGGCGATCGATGTAGAGAAGGCAGGTGCCGTCCGGTTGGCGATCGATCACGTGATCGTCCCAGATCTTGTCGTAGAGGGTGCGGGGCGCGGCCATCGTCTTGGTCCTGACACGGATCGGTCCGATGACGCGGTTCTAAGCTCTCCGCTGCCCCGGCGGAAGGGCAGCCCCGGAGGAGCCATGTACCCGCCCATCGTTCCCTACCTCCTGGTGCCGGACGGCGCCGCCGTGATCGACTTCCTGGTGCGGGCCTTCGGGGCCGAGGAGAAGATGCGGGTCCCGGGGGAAGGGTCCCGGGGCGTGCAGCATGCCGAGGTGATGGTCGGCAGGGCCTGGTGATGCTGGCCGAACCGCCGCCTAAGGGCGGCTATGCGCCGCCCGGACCCGGCGGGTCCGTGACAGTCGGCATCATGGTCCAGCTCGCCTCCCCGGCCGAGGTCGAGCGCCTCCACGCCCAGGCGGTGCGGGCCGGTGGCACGTCGGAAACGGAGCCGCGCGACGAGCCCTGGGGCGCACGCTTCGCCGGCATCGTCGATCCGTCCGGCCACCGCTGGTGGCTTCACGCGCCCCTCGCCACGGCTGCCCTGTAACGTCGCGGAGCCGGCCGCGAAGTCATCCAAAAGGAGACGGGTCATGCGGCGCGCGGCGATCGGATGGGTGATCTTGGCCACCATGGGCCATGCGGCCAAGGCCGAACCGGTGGTCGCGGAGAGCCCGCATTCGGTCTCCGCCACCATCGACAGGCTGGAGGCAGACGCGAAGACCCGCGGGTTGATCATCGTTGCGCGCGTGGATCACGCCGCGAACGCGACCTCGGCAGGGCTGCAGCTCAGGCCGATGCAACTCCTGCTCTTCGGCAATCCGGTCGCGGGCACGAAACTGATCGAGGCCGCCCCGCTGATGGGGCTGTCGCTGCCGTTGAAGATGCTGGCCTGGCAGATGCCGGACGGGACGACGCGGCTCGCCTATGACAGCCCGGACGACGTCGCGGCGAGCCGCGGACTTCCGGGCGACTTGGCGATCCTGCCGCGCGTCTCCGAGACCATGAAGGCGCTGAGTAGGGCCGCGACCCGGCCCTGACCTATTCGGCGGCGGCTGGGGCCGCGCTCTTGCTCTCGCCGCCTTTGCTCTTGCCCTTGTCGCCCTTGGCCTTGTCGCCCTTGGCCTTGTCGCCCGTCCGGCGATCGGTCCGCTCCGCGATGCGGGCCGACTTGCCGCGGCGGTTACGCAGGTAATAGAGCTTGGCCCGTCGCACCTTGCCGCGGCGGACGACCTTGATCGAATCGATCAGGGGCGAGTGGACCGGGAAGACGCGCTCGACCCCCTCGCCGTAGGAGATCTTGCGAACGGTGAATGACTCGTTCAGCCCTCCGCCGGAGCGGCCGATGCAAACGCCCTCATAGGCCTGGATGCGGCTGCGATCGCCTTCGACCACCTTCACGTTGACCTGCACGGTGTCGCCGGGCTCAAAATCGGGGATCGACCGGCCGAGCTTCGCGATCTGCTCACGCTCGAGCTCTTCGATGATGTTCATGGGTGAAAAAACTCCGGCCGGCGCGGGCCGGTTCGCGGCCCCCGAGGATTTCGCCATCCTGTTCTGAATTGAAGCGGCCTATAGCCGAGCCGCCTGCCGGTGTCGAGCGCGCGAGCGGCGGGCTGGACCTCCCGTCGGGTTCGCGTCTAACGTTGTCCCAAGCGCTCGATGCGACGGCCCGGCGCGGCCCTTGCTAGATCCCTTTCGAGATACGGAGACGGGTGGATGAGGATGTATGGCTCCCGCTGGTTCCTCGCGGCCGCGGCGTTCGCGCCGACGGTCCTTCCGGCTTCCGCCGTGACGCTGCGCTACGCCAATCAGGGCGACCTCAAGTCGCTCGATCCCTATACGCTGAACGAGACCACCACCATCGCGCATCACGGCCACGTCTATGAGGGATTGACTCGGCGCGGCAAGGATCTGGCGATCGAGCCCGCCTTGGCGGAGCGCTGGGAAACGCCGGAGCCGACGCGCTGGCGCTTCTACCTCCGCAAGAACGTGAAGTTCGCCGACGGCACGCCCTTCACGGCCGAGGACGTCGTGTTCTCGGCCGATCGCGTGAGGGCGACCGGTTCGAACTTCGCCACCCGCGTACCCTCGGGCACCAAGGCCGTGAAGATCGACGATCACACGGTCGACTTCGTCCTGCCCGGCCCGAACCCGGTCCTGCACTACCAGTGGGACACCTGGTACATCATGTCCAAGGCCTGGGCCGAGAAGAACAACTCCGTCGCGCCGACACCCGCCGCCGCGACCTCGCCCACCTACGCGTCGCTGAACGCGATGGGCACCGGGCCCTACACGATCGAGAGCCACCAACCGGGCGTGAAGACCGTGTTCAAGCGGAACCCGAACTATTGGGGCAAGATCGAGGGCAATCTCGACGAGATCGTGTTCACGCCGATCGCGAACGACTCGACCCGGGTCTCCGCCCTCCTGTCGGGCGAGGTGGACGTCATCGAGCCGGTTCCGCTGCAGGACATCAGCCGCGTCAACTCGGCCGGATCGGCGCAGGTCCTGACTGGGCCCGAGGTCCGCACGATCTTCCTGGGGATGGACCAGGTCCGCGACAAGCTCCTCAACTCCAGCGTAAAGGGCAAGAACCCATTCAAGGACAAGCGCGTCCGCGAGGCGTTCTACAAGGCGATCGACGTCGAGGTCATCAAGTCGCGCGTGATGCGCGGCTTGGCCACGCCCTCGGCGCTGATGATCGCGCCCGAGTTCTTCAAGCTGTCGAAGGACTTCACCCGCCCGAAAGCCGATCCCGACGCGGCGAAGAAGCTTCTGGCCGAGGCCGGGTACCCGAACGGCTTCGAGGTCGGGATGAACTGCCCGTCCGACCGCTACGTCAACGACGGCGACATCTGCCGGGCCGTGATCGGCATGCTGGCCCGCATCGGCGTGAAGATCAATCCGATCATCGAGCCGAAGGCGCAGTACTTCGCCAAGGTGCTGAAATCGGGCGGCTACAACACGTCCTTCTACATGCTGGGCTGGACGCCCGGCACCGGCGATTCGCACAACGTGCTGTTCGAGATCATGGGCTGTCGCAACGATCCGAAATCGTCGCGCGGAGACACCAATCTCGGCGGGTACTGCAACCCGAAGCTCGACCAGCTCACCGAGCAGGCGCTCGTCGAGGCTGATCCTGCGAAGCGTGACCAGCTCATCAAGGAGGCCTACCAGATCGCGATCGACGATTACGGCTACATCCCGCTCCACCAGCAATCGCTGGCCTGGGGCGTGTCGAAGAAGGTGAAGCTGTCGCAGCGAGCCGATAACCAGGTGCTCCTTTACTGGGCAAGCAAGGAGTAGCGTCGGCATCGTCGTGAGCCGCGATCCGTCGGCCCGAGCTTTCACGACGGCTCTGCGTGAGTGAGGAGGATGTCGCGGACCTGTTCCGGCCTGTCCTCGCCGTCGCGTCCCGCCGCATGTTCGGCGGGCTCGGGATTTACGATGGCGGCTGCATGTTCGCACTCATGACGGGCGGCGAGCTGTTCATGAAGGCGGACGCCGGCACGCGTGTCACTTTCGAGACGGCCGGCTCGTCGCCTTTCGTTTATGCGGGCGGGGCGGGGCCGGTCACGACGTCGTACTGGCGGCTGCCGCCGGCGGCTTTCGACGACGAGGGCGAGTTCCGCCGCTGGACGGCGCTCGCGCGCGACGCTGCCATCCGGGCCGCCTCCAGGCCTACCCGCAGGCGACGGTCGCGGCCGTCGGCCCGGCCGGACGACCTCCGCGGATGATCGCCTTCCTGCTCAGACGCGTCCTTCAGGCCGCCGGCGTGTTCCTGGCGGTTGGCGTCATCGCGTTCTCGATGTTCCGCTTCGTCGGCGATCCGGTGAACCAGATCGTGTCGCTCGACACGCCTTACGCGGAACGGGTCGCGATCCGGGAAACGCTCGGTCTCGACGACCCGGTGCCCCTGCAGATCCTGCGCTATCTCGGCCGCGCCGTAAGGGGCGATTTCGGCATCTCCTACCAATTCCGACAGCCGGTCTCGGCGCTGTTCGCCGAACGTCTGCCGGCCACCCTCGAGCTCGCCTTCTGCGCCACCGTCTTCGCGCTCGGCTTCGGCGTGCTGCTCGGGGTCCTGTCGGCCTTGCGGCGCGGAAGCGTGATCGCGAAGTCGCTCGACGCCATCTCGCTCCTCGGCATCTCGCTGCCGACCTTCCTGATCGGCATCCTGCTGATCTACCTGTTCTCGGAGACGCTGCGCTGGCTGCCCTCGTTCGGGCGCGGCGACGTCGTGAGGGTCGGCGGGTGGACGACCGGGTTCCTCACCGGCTCCGGCCTCCGAGCGCTGGTGCTGCCCTCGATCACGCTCGGCCTCTTTCAGATGACGCTCGTGATGCGGCTCGTCCGGGCCGAGATGCTCGAAGTGCTGCGGACCGACTACATCCGGTTCGCGCGCGCCAGGGGCCTTCGCACCCGCGCGATCCATTTCGGGCACGCGCTGAAGAACACGATGATCCCGGTGATCACCATCGCGGGCCTCCAGCTCGGCTCCGTCATCGCCTTCGCGATCATCACCGAGACGGTGTTCCAGTGGCCGGGGATGGGTTTCCTGTTCCTTCAGGCCGTGCAGAACGTCGACATCCCGATCATGGCCGCCTACCTGCTGCTCGTCGCGGCCATCTTCATCGCCATAAATCTCGCCGTCGACGTGCTCTACACCGTCATCGATCCGCGCCTGCACGTCGCGACTCGCGCGGCCGGGTGAAGGCGTGAGCGCGGATACCGGCCTCGCCGCCCCGCCCGTGGGCTGGTTCGGCCGGGCGCTTGATTCCGACCTCCTCGCGAGCTTCAAGGGCTCGAAGCTCGCGATGGCGGCGGCCGCCGTGACGCTGCTCATGTTCCTGGTGGCGGCCTTCGCGCCTCTCCTCTCGCCTCAGGATCCGTTCGACCCGGCCCAGCTCGAGCTGATCAACAGCCGGCTGCCGCCCCTCTGGGCCGCGGAGGGCCAGGCGCCCTTCCTCCTCGGCACCGACGACCAGGGCAGGGACATGCTGTCCGGCATCCTGTACGGGCTCAGGGTCTCGCTCCTCGTCGGATTTCTCGGCGTCCTCTTCTCGGCCTGCCTCGGCATCACGGCGGGGCTCGTCGCCGGCTATGTCGGGGGCAGCGTCGACGCCCTCATCATGCGCATCGCCGATGTGCAGCTCACGTTTCCGGCGATCCTGATCGCGCTTCTGATCGACGGCGTCGTCAAGTCGGTTCTCGGCGGCGGCATCTCGCCAGGCGTGATCCTTCTCGTGCTCGTCGCCTCCATCGGCCTGTCCTTCTGGGTCCAATATGCCCGCACCGTGCGGGGTTCGGTCATGGTCGAGAAGAACAAGGACTATGTGCAGGCCGCGCGGCTGATCGGGCTCCCGTCCCCGGTCATCATGCTGCGCCACGTGTTGCCGAACGTGATCGGCCCGGTCTTCGCCATCGCGACGATCAACTTCGCGCTCGCGATCATCACGGAAGCGACCCTCTCGTTCCTCGGCTCCGGGATGCCGGACACCCAGCCTTCGCTCGGCACGCTGATCCGGATCGGCAACCGCTACCTCTTCTCCGGCGAATGGTGGATCGTGGCCTTCCCGGGCGCGACGCTGGTCGGGCTCGTGCTGGCCGTGAACCTGCTCGGAGATTGGCTGCGCGACGCGCTGAACCCGCGGCTGCAGTGAAGGAGCGCCCGCCGGGTTGCGGCCGAGGCAAGGCCGACTAAGCTCGCCCGTGGCGAACAGGAGACATCGACCATGAAGATGGCCATTGCGGCGGTGCTGTTGGCGCTGTCGGCCGGCTCGGCCGTCGCTCAAACGAAGCAGGCGATCGCGACGAAAGACGCGCCGGAGGCGATCGGCCCCTACAGCCAGGCCATCAAGGTCGGGACGACGCTCTTCCTGGCCGGCCAGATCGCCATCGACCCGAAGAGCAACAAGATGATCGACGCGACCGACATCGAGGCGCAGACGAAGCTCACGCTCGAGAACCTGAAGGCCGTGGTCGAGGCCGCCGGCATGACGATGGACGACATCGTCTCAACGAGCGTGTTCATGGCGGACCTGAACGACTTCGCCAAGATGAACGCCGTCTACGCCAATTACTTCAAGGACAAACCGCCCGCCCGAGCCACGGTCCAGGTGGCGCGCCTGCCTCGCGACGCCAAGGTCGAGATCTCCGCCATTGCGGCGCGGTAGGCCCGAGCCTTGAACGCTGTCGGCCTACGTATATACTCACCTGTAGCTACGGAGTGCGGTATGGCTGTCGGCAAGGTCTTCAAGTCCGGCAATAGCCAGGCCGTGAGGCTTCCAAAGGAGTTCCGCTTCGACGTCGACGAGGTCGAGATCACGCGGGAGGGAGACGGGGTGATGATGAGGCCGCGGAGCCGATCGTACGGCTTGCGCCTGGTTGAGCTCTTGCAGCAGCTCTCGGACGAGATCGAGATCCCGGAGGATCTCCCGCCACAGCAGCGGGCTGACCTTTGATGGCGCTCCGCTTCATGCTCGATACCGACATATGCATCTTCTTCCGGTCAGGTCGACCGCGTCCTGTGATGGACCATGTCGCTCGACTGCTTCCGGGGGAGGCGGCGATGTCGGTGGTGACGTATGGGGAGTTGCGGCTTGGGGCGGAGAAAAGCCCGGATCGCGATCGCGCCATCCGTTCAGTGGATAATCTTCTGAAGCTGCTTCCAGTCGAGTCGATCGCCTGGGAGACGGCCCGGGACTACGCGGCGATCCGCTCTCACCTCGAACGCCGAGGCGAGATCATCGGATCGAACGACCTCTGGATTGCCGCGCACGCGCGATCGACCGGCCTGACGCTCGTCACCAACAACGAACGCGAGTTCCGGCGGGTGCCCGGCCTCAAGGTCGAGAACTGGGCGACGACGTGATTGGCCGGGTGCTGGCGCCGGCCACGGCTCGCGGCTTGCGTCAGGCAGGTCAATGACCGCCCCCCTTCTCTCCGTCCGCGACCTCACCGTCGAGTTCCCGACCCGACGCGGCACGCTGACCGCGCTCGACCGGATCTCCTTCGAGATCGCCCGCGGCGAGGTTTTGGGCGTCGTCGGGGAGTCCGGCGCTGGCAAGTCCGTCACCGGGGCGGCCGTGATCGGGCTCATCGACCCTCCGGGCCGGATCGCGGGCGGCGAGGTACGGCTCGCCGGCGAGCGCATCGACAACCTCGAACCCGAGGCCTTGCGGCGGGTCCGGGGCAAGCGCATCGGCGTGATCTTCCAGGACCCCCTCACGAGCCTGAATCCGCTCTTCCGCATCGGCGACCAACTCGTCGAGACGATTCGGACCCATACCGACCTCTCGGCGGCGGCGGCCCGCAAGCGCGCCATCGACCTGTTGGCCGAGGTCGGCATCTCGGCGCCGGAGCGCCGCATCGACGGCTACCCGCACCAGTTCTCGGGCGGCATGCGGCAGCGGGTTGTGATCGCGCTCGCGCTTTGCGCCGATCCCGAGCTCGTCATTGCGGACGAGCCCACGACCGCGCTCGACGTCTCGGTCCAGGCCCAGATCATCACCGTGCTGAAAGGCATGTGCCGCGATCACGGCACGGCCGTGATGCTGGTCACACACGACATGGGCGTGATCGGAGAGACGGCCGACCGGGTCGCGGTCATGTATGCCGGCCGCATCATCGAGATCGGCCGCGTGGCCGAGGTCGTGGGAGGGCCGCTCCATCCCTATGCGCGCGGCCTGATGGGCGCGATCCCGACCCTCGCCGACACGGCCGATCGCCTCGCCTCGATTCCGGGCTCGATGCCGCGGCTCTCCGCTATCCCGCCCGGCTGCCCCTTCAACCCGCGCTGCCCGCACGCCTATGAGCCGTGCTTCACGATCCGCCCGGACCTGATCGAGCCGATGCTCGGCGAACGCGCGCCCGCCGGCCATGCCGTCGCGTGCCACCTCTACGACCCGACGCTCGCCCCGAAGGCGGTGGCGGCGTGAGCGCGAGTGCGGCTCCGCTATCGCAGACGGAGGCTGATGCGCTCTTTATCATGCCCGAGCGGGCCGTATTGAGTAAGGAGGTCGCCTATCCTGACCTTGGGAGAAGGGTCAGCATAGATCTCCTCTCAATCGACGGACGGGAGAGCTTCAACCTGGATATCGGTCGCAGTTATGTGAAACTGACGCGGGCCACTTATCCGACCCGAGCGCGATCGACGGTTATCCTAGCTCGTCTCGACCTTGAAGGAACGCCCCACACCAATCCAGATGGTACTGAACTCCCTTGCCCCCACTTGCACCTCTACCGGAAGGGCTTCGGCGATAAGTGGGCATACTCTGTGCCGGAAGCCGCATTCGCGGATGTCGAGGATCGAAGAAGAACGCTTCACGACTTTATGGTCTACTGCGTCATTAAACCGGTCGCACTTAGATTCGATCTCTTGTCATGACTCAGTTTGCCGACATAACACAGCGCGTGGATGAGTACCACGCTTGGCTCAAACAGAAGACCACACTCAAGCGCCTCGGCTCTGGTTGGACAGAGATCACGACGCCGTTTCTAAATCGGCACAACGATCACATCCAGATCTTTGCACGCCAGGATGGTCTCACCTACGAGCTAAATGACGACGGTGAGACGATACGCGATCTTGAGATTTCCGGATGCAAGATAGACACGCCGAAACGTAGAGGGATGCTCGAAACCACGCTGAATGGATTCGGCGTCGCATTAGAGGACGACATTCTACGGGTCAGAGCGACGGCCCAGAATTTTCCGATGCGCAAGCACAATCTCGTGCAAGCTATCGCTGCTATCAATGACATGTTTTTTGTTGCCTCGTCGAACATCCTCAATTTTTTCAAGGAGGATGTGGCGAAATGGCTAGAAGCCGAAGATATCAGAGCCGTTGTAGATGTGCAGTTCGTCGGCAAGAGCGGCTTCCAGCATCGATTCGATTTCGCTGTACCCCGCTCTCGCAGGGCTCCGGAACGACTGATCCGAAGCGTCAATCGGCCAACCAAGGATGCGGCACTTGGCTTTATCGTGGCGTGGAATGACACGCACGGGCAGCGTCCTACGGACTCTCGAGCGCTCGCCATCATCAACGACAACGAGCAGCACGTTCCTCCGGCCGTCATGGACGCGTTGCACCAGTACAGCATAGAAACCGTCCTTTGGTCTCAGCGCTCTATGAGCAGAGAACTGCTCGCCGCGTGAGCGCCGCGCCCCCCGCCCCACTGGTCGCCATCCGCGATCTCCGTCGTGTCTTCGACGTGTCGAAGCCGCTTCTCAATCGCCTGATCGAGCGCCAGCCGAAGCAGTTCCTGACCGCCGTGTCCGGGGTGAGCCTCGACATCGTCCGGGGCGAGACCTTCGCGCTTGTCGGCGAATCCGGGTCCGGGAAATCGACGGTCGCCCGCATGGTGGTGGGGCTGCTCCGGCCGTCCGGCGGCGACGTGACGATCGACGGCATCGCCATGCAGGGGAGCGCGTCCGCGACGGAGCGTCAGGTGCTTCGCCGGCGCATCCAGATGATCTTCCAGGACCCATACGCCAGCCTGAACCCGCGCTGGCGCGTCGACCGGATCGTGGCCGAGCCGATCCGGGCCTTTCGGCTGATCGAGGGCGAGGCGGAGATCCGGGCCCGGGTCGGCGAGCTTCTCGGCCTGGTCGGGCTTCATCCGGATGACGGCCGCAAATATCCGCACCAGTTCTCCGGCGGGCAGCGGCAGCGGGTCGCGATCGCGCGCGCGCTCGCCTCCGACGCCGAGTTCATCGTTTGCGACGAGCCGACCTCGGCGCTCGACGTGTCGGTGCAGGCGCAGATCCTGAACCTGATGCGCGATCTGCAGGACCGGCTCGGCCTGACCTACCTGTTCATCTCGCACAACCTCGCCGTGGTGCGGCACATGGCGACCCGGATCGGGGTCATGTATCTCGGCCGCATCGTGGAGGTGGCGGAGAGCCGCGAGCTGTTCTCTGCCCCGAAGCACCCCTATACCCGGATGCTGCTCGACGCCGTGCCGGACCTCGCCCATATCGGGCGACGGCGCGAGCCTGTGCGGGGCGAGATCCCGAACCCGATCAACCCCCCGGCCGGCTGCCATTTCAACCCCCGTTGCCCGCACGCCAACGAGCGCTGCCGCATCGAGACACCGCCGCTCGCCGACGGGGTGGCGTGCCACGCCGTGCACGAGGGCCGGCTCGCGATCACGCCGCCCGCGCGGCTGCCGCCCGAGGCGTCCGCCGCCCTTTGATCAGCGAAGACACGCGTCCATCAACAATCCGGCGAACAGCAGCGCCCCCGCGTCGCGGTTGGACCGGAACAGGGTGAGGCACACGGTCGGCCGGGCCGGGTCGAGCCTCGTGACCTGCCAGGCGAGATGGGCCGCGAAGGCCCCGAGCCCGAGCCAGCTCGGCCAGCTCCCGCCGGCGCCCCAGATCGCAGCCCCGATTAGGACGGCCGCCGCAACATAGAGCCCCGCGATGATGCGGCGGGAGTGGCGGCCGAAGGTGCGGGAGGTCGACCGCACGCCGATGATGGCGTCGTCGCGCTGGTCCTGGTGGCCGTAGACGGTGTCGTAGCCGATCACCCAGGCGATCGAGCCTGCGTAGAGGATAAGGGCCGGCAAGCCGAGCGAGCCGAACAAAGCCGCCCAGCCCATCAGCGCCCCCCAGGCGAAGCAGAGGCCGAGCACGGCCTGCGGCCACCCCATCACGCGTTTCATCAAGGGATAGATTGCGACGATCCCGAGCGACGCGATCCCGAGCCCGATCGCGAAGCCGTTGAACTGGATCAGGATCACGAAGCCGAGCAGGGACTGCCCGACCGCGAACAGGAGGGCATGCCTCCCCCGGATGCGGCCGGACGCGACCGGTCTGTCGCGCGTTCGCTCCACCCGGGCGTCGATGTCGCGGTCGAGGAGGTCGTTCCAGGTCGAGCCCGCGCCCCGCATCACGAAGGCGCCGAGGAGGAAGAGGACCACGTGCCACGCGAGATGGGTGGTCGACCCCGCCGCCAAGGCGGCCAAAGCCGCCGACCATTGGCATGGCCACATTAGGAGCCACGAGCCGATCGGCCGGTCGTAACGGCCGAGGCGGAGCCACGGCCTCCACGAGGTGGGCGCGAACCGGTCGACCCAGTTCGCGGCCGGCGCGTCGGCGAGAGCCCGGTCCGGCGCGGCCTCGGCCACCCGGCGTCCCTCAGCGCTCCGTCAGCTTCAGCTCGATGCGGCGGTTCCGGCCATTGGCCTCGTCCGTGGTGGCGAGCTCGAGCGGCTGAAACTCCCCGAACCCCGTCGCGCCGAGACGCTGGGGCGGGAGCCCCTTGCCGATGAGGTACTGGACGACCGATATGGCGCGGGCCGACGACAGCGCCCAGTTGGACGGAAAGGCCACGGACTGGATCGGGCGCGCGTCCGTGTGACCATCGACCCGGAGGATCCAGGGGATGTCCGGCGGGATGTCCTTGGCGACTTCCAGGATCACGGCCGCGATGCGGTCGAGCTCGCCCGAGGCCTCGGTCCTGAGTTCCGCCCGGCCGGCCGGGAAAAGGACCTCGGATTGCAGCACGAAGCGGTCGCCGACGATGCGGACGTCGTTGCGGTTGCCGAGGATCTGGCGAAGCCGGCCGAAGAAGTCGGATCGGTATCGGGCGAGTTCCTGTACGCGCTGCGCCAGGGCCACGTTCAGCCGGCTGCCGAGATCGGCGATCCGGGCCTGCGATTCGCGATCGCGCGTCTCGGACGCGGACAGCGCCTCTTCGAGCGCGGCGAGCTGGCGCCGCATCGCGGCGATCTGCTGGTTCAGGAGGTCGATCGTGGCGTTGGCCCGGGTGCTAACGGCCCGCTCGGCGTCGAGCGCGGACCCGGCCGCGCTGGCGCGCTGGTCGGCCGCGGCGCCGCGGTCGAGCTCGGCCCGCAGGCGGGTGCGCTCGGTCTCGGCGGTCTGGATCGTCGAGCGCAGCCCTTGGAGGGTGTCCTGCAGCTCGCGCCCTCTCGATCGCTCGAGGGCGAGGAGGTCAGTCAGCTCGACGATCTGGCGGTTCAACCGCTCCAGCACCGTATCGCGGCCGGAGATTTCGCGAGCCAGGAAAAACTGGCCGAGCATGAAGATCGACAGGAGGAACACGATGGCGAGCACCAGCGTCGACAGCGCGTCGACGAACCCCGGCCAGTAATTGAGCGGCGCCCGACGCCCGTAGCGGGCGGCCGCCATCAGCCGACCCTCTCGCGCGACAACCGCTCCAGCATCGCTTTCAGCTCCTTGTCGCGATTCGCCTGCGACTCGACCCAGTTCCGGACAAGCTGCTGCTCCGACCGCATATGCTGCACGACGGCCTGGACGCCCTCGGCGAGGCTCGCCATCGCGAGCGCGGCGTCCCGCCCGCCCGAGCCCGCCCCGACCGCCTCCGCCAATCGCTCCAAGGCGGCCGCGATCTCGGGCGAGGCGGATACGGTCCCGGCCGCCCCCGGCACGCTGTCATTCGTGGCCGAGATGGCGAGCCAGTCCTCGAGCTCCGTGTAGAACCGGCTTTGCGCCTGTCCGGCCTGGAGATCGAGGAAGCCCAGCACGAGCGAGCCCGCGAGGCCGAACAGCGAGGCGGAGAACGAGATGCCCATGCCGGCGAGCGGAGCCGCGAGAGCCGATTTCAGCTCGTCGAACAGAACCGCCGCCTCGCCGCCCGTCCGCAGCGACCCGATGATGCGCCCGACCGAGTTCACGGTGTCGATCAGGCCCCAGAACGTGCCGAGGAGCCCGAGGAACACCAGCAGCCCGGCGAGGTAGCGCAGGAGCTCGCGGCTTTCGTCGAGACGTGCGGAGATCGAGTCGAGCAGCGACCGGGTCGTCGCGACCGAGAGCGTCGCCCGGCTCTGGGCATCGCCGATCAGCGACGCCACGGGCGCGAGCAGGACCGGCGGGCGCGCCAGGGTGCGGCTGCGGGCGCCGCTGACGTAGTTGATCCACCGGATCTCGCGGAAGAGGCGGATCACCTGCCGGCTGGCCAGGATCACCCCGACCGCGAGGACCCCGAGTATGAGCGCGTTGAGGCCGGGATTGCCGAAGAAGGCCTTCCTCAGCTGATCGAAGAGGATGAGGACCAGGAACCCGCACAGGATCAGGAAGATCGCCATCCGGATCAGATAGATGCGGGGGGACGAGAGCGGCCGCGGGTCGGGAGGCGACTGGGGGGTCAGCATCGGAACGGTACTTTGGGCGAGCCGCCGACCCGGATCAAGCGCGGCCCGCCGCCGGGACCTCGGCCGCGACAGCGACCGTGCCGGCTCGCGGCGAACGCCCGGCCCGCTTGAGGAGGGCCAGGAGCTCGCGCTGCAGGATCTCGTTGCCGCAGCAGATCGACAGCGTGGTCATCGGGTTGGGGCCGCCCTCGCAATCGGACACGAACCCGCCCGCCTCCCGCAGGATCGCGATGCCGGCCGCGATATCCCAGCTCATGATGCCGCGCTCCCAGTAGAGGTCGGCTCGCCCGGCCGCCACGTAGGCGATGTCGAGCGCGGCCGCTCCCATGCCGCGGAGACCGCCGCATGAGGCCGTCACGGCCGTGAGCTCGGACAGGAAGCGGGGGTGGGCCGGGCGGCCGATATGGGGAAGGCCGCAATAGGCGACCGCGTCCACCATCTCGCGCCGGGCCGCGACCCGGAGCCGGCGATTGTTCAGGAAGGCGCCCTTGCCCCGCTCAGCCAGGAACATCTCGTCCTTGATCGGGTCGTAGATCACGCCCGCGACCGGCTGCCCTTCCCGCTCGAGCCCGACCGAGATGCAGAAATGCGGGATGCCGTGCAGGAAGTTGGTGGTGCCGTCGAGGGGATCGACATGCCAGCGATGCGTCGAATCGGTGCCCTCGATGATCCCGGCTTCCTCCAGCACGAAGCCGTAGCCCGGTCGCGCCTTCTCGAGGGAGGCCCGCAGGATCTCCTCGGCCCGGTGGTCGGCCGCCGACACGAAATTGCCGGGCCCCTTTCGGGAGACCTGCAGGTTCTCGACCTCCCCGAAATCGCGCTTCAGCGACCGCGCGGCTTTCATCACCGCGTCGGTCATGACGCTGATCAGGGGCGAACGGATCATGGGGGTCCCTGTCTGCCAAGACACGCGTGCCGGTGGACCATTGCGGGGCCGACCGGTCAACCGCGCGTCCGAGGCTCAGCCGAGGGTCGCTTCGAGCGTGATCTCGGCCTTCAAGAGCTTGGAGATGGGGCAGCCCTCCTTGGCGGCCTTCGCGAGCTCGTCGAACTTCCCCTTCTCGATCCCGGGCACGACCGCCACGAGTTTCAGGGCCGACTTCGTGACCTTGAACCCTTCGCCCTCCTTGTCGAGCGTCACGGCCGCGTCGGTCTCGAGCGAGGTCGGGGTGAAGCCGGCGCCCGCGAGCTGGAACGCGAGCGCCATCGAAAAGCAGCCCGCATGCGCGGCCGCGATCAGCTCCTCCGGGTTGGTGCCGTTCTCGTTCTCGAAGCGGGTCTTGAACGAGTAGGCCGTGCCGTCGAGCACGCCGGATTGCGTGCTCAGCCGCCCCACGCCATCCTTGCCGCCGCCCCGCCAGATCGCCTTTGCGGTCCTCACTGACATGTCAAACTCCTCCAGCCGTGTCGCTGTGCTACAGATGGGCTCGGCCGCTTCATTGCGCATCGGGCGTTCGATGAATTCGAGCCGCCCGTCGAGCAGGGTCGCTCTGCGTCGAAGCGTGACCGCAACGATCGGCGACATGCGCCGTTCTGGTGATAGCAAGGACAACCGCAACCCATGCGCAATGACAGCGGGTTCACCCGCGAGAAGCTGTTCCTGGCGGTCGCGCTGTTTCTAGCCGCCGCGGGTTGCGGCTATGCCTACCTGACCTCGCCCACGATGCTGGCGGTGGCCGTGGGTCCGGTCGGGTCCCCGGACGAGAAGCTGCTGCGCGCGTTCTCCGCACAGCTGAAAGCGCAGCGCGTCGCGATCCGGCTGAAGATCGTGCCCGTAGCGGATGTGCGGGCGGCCGCGCAAGCTCTGGACGGGGGCGACGCGGCCCTCGCGGTCGTCCGCCCGGACGTCTTACTTCCGGTGAACGGGTTGACGATCGCTATCATGCGGGAAGCCGCCGCGATCGTGATCGCACCGTCCTCGACCGGGTTCGACGAACTCTCGGACCTCGCCGGAAAGAGCCTTGGGATCGTGACCGGCCATGAAGCCGATCCGCATTTCATCGAATCGATCCTGAAGCATTTCGACCTCGGGTCTCCCTCGGTAACCTTCGTGCCGATCGGCCCCGGCGAGGCGCTGGCGTCGCTGAAGTCCGGTCGGATCGACGCCGTGGCCATCCTGGGGACGCCGGCAGGCACCGCCACGTCCGAATTCGTACGGTCGGTGGCGGACGCGCATGCCGGAAAGGTCGTCATCCTGCCGGTCGAGAACCCGGACGGGATCGTTCAGCGGAGCCCCGGTGCGTCGGCCGTCACCATCCCGGAAGCGATTTGGGGCGGCCGGCCGAAGGTGCCCGAGCGCGAGACCAAGACGGTGGGGATGTCGTACCGCTTGATGGCGCGCTCCGACGTCGATCGGAACACGGTCGCGCTCGTGACCGAATCCCTGTTCCAGATGCGCTCACGGCTGGCCCCGGTCGCCCGCTCGGCGATGTTCATGCGGGCCCCGGATACCGAGACGGCGAGCTCGGCCACATCCGCGACGCTTCCGAACCATCCCGGCGCTGTGGATTACTTCCAGCGCGAACAGCAGAGCGTGATGGATCGCTACGGGGACTGGATCTACCTCTTCGCCTTCTTCGGGTCGGGCCTCATCTCGCTCCTCGCGGCGGTCTGGCACCGGCTTCGCCGCCGCAGCCGGGAGGCGATCGACGACGTGCTCGACCGTCTGCTCGGCATCCTGGCCGATGCTCGTTCGGCGGAGACCTATGCGCGGCTGGACGAGATCACCATGGAGGTCGACGACCTCCTGAGGGTTGCGGTGGAGCATGCCCGCGCCGGGGATACCGGGAGTCGGACGACGAGCGCCTTTGTGCTCGCGCTCGACGGGGCCCGCTCGGCGATCGAGGACCGCCGACGGCAGATTGGGTCCGTGGGCGCGAGCGAGGCGCAAAGGAGCGGTGAAGCGCCGCGGCGCCTCGTGGCGGTGCTGAACGCCGGTCAGATGCCGGTCGGCATCGGTCGAGGGTCGCCTTCGACCTGACCCCGGCGCTGCAGGACGAGCGCGACGTACCAGCACAGGCTCGCCCACGCCGCGCCTCCGCACCACCCGGCCAGAACGTCGGACGGCCAATGGACGCCGAGATAGACTCGCGACACCCCGATCAGCACCGTCAGGACGATCGCGAGGCCGAGGAAAAACAACTTCACCCGGCGGCCCTCATGCAGCCGGGCCAGCAATGCGCCGAGCGTCAAGAACGTCACGGCCGACAGCATCGAATGCCCGCTCGGAAAGCTCGCCGTGTAGACCCGGACCGCATGCGGGACGAGATCCGGCCGCGGCCGGTCAAAGCCGAGCTTGAGGAAAGCGCTGAGGAGCATCCCGCCGCCGATCGCGACCAGCACGAAGACGGCTGCGTGTCGGCGACCCGTCATTATGAGGTAGGCGACCGTCGACAGGGACATGATCCCGAGAACAACGTGCCCGCCAAGGCCGGTGATGTCGCGAGCGCTCTCCTGAATCCAGGACGGGCCGATCGGAACGGCCGGGTTGCCGGCCTCCCGCAGGGCAAACAGGATGGCGCGATCGAGCGCGAGGGTGTCGCCCTCCATCACTTCGCCGGCGAGCGCCACGAACGCCCAGGCGAGGAGCGCCACGGTGGCGGCCGTGAGCAGCGGCGCGGCCTCGTTTAGGCGCAGTCGGCCCGCCAGCCGAAGCGCTAGCCGGGAGGCCTGCGAACGGCGCCAGCCGGATCCCGGCCTTTCGATGTGCCGCCCCTCGATCACGTCAGCTGCGCTGGGAGTAGATGAAATAGTCGAACGGGAACTCGCCGATCCGGAACCACTGGATCTCTTTCTCGCGGAAGGCGCTCCAGTGCTCGTAGATCTTCTTGAACTTGGGGTTTTGCGCCGCGATCTCGCGGTAGAGCTTGAAAGCCTCGCGATAGCTCGCGTCCAGCACGTCGCGCGGGAACGGCTTCAGGACCGCGCCCTGGGAGACGACCCGCCGCAGCGCATCCGGGTTCTCGGCATCGTATTTCGACACGCACCAGAGATTCGCCTCGGCGCAGGCCGCTTCCAGGATGGCGCGATAATGCTCGGGGAGCGTGGCGAGCTTATCCTTGTTGACGTACAGGGACGTGCCGGCGGTGCCCTCCCAGAACCCCGGGTAGTAGTAGTACTTGGCGACCTTGACGAAGCCGAGCCTCTCGTCGTCGTACGGTCCGGCCCACTCGACGGCGTCGAGCGCGCCGCGTTCCAGCGCGGGGTAGATGTCGCCTCCGGCCAGAACCTGCGGCACCACGCCGAGCCGCGAGAGGATTTGGCCGCCCATTCCGGCGATCCGGAACTTCAGGCCTTTCAGATCCTCGACCGAGTTGATCTCCTTCCGGAACCAGCCGCCCATCTGGGCGCCCGTGTTTCCGGCCGGGAAGTTGACGATGTTGTAATCGGACAGGAATTCGCGGACGAGTTGGAGGCCCCCCGCATGGGTCATCCAGGCGTTGTGGTGGCGCGTGTTCAGGCCCCACGGGACCGACGCTTCGAACATGAAGGTCGGGTCCTTGCCGATGAAGTAGCTCGAGAGCGTGTAGCCGCACTCGACGGTCGCGTTCTGAACGGCGTCGGCGATCTGCAGCCCGCCCACGATCTCGCCGGCCGCAAACACCTGGATCTGGAACATGTTATCGGTCGCGGCCGCGACCCGCTTCGCGATCTGCACGCCGGCTCCGTAGAGCGTGTCGAGGCTCTTCGGATAGCTCGACGCCATGCGCCAGCGGATCTCGGGCTGGGACTGCGCGATGGCGGGGGCCGGCAGGGCCGCCGCCATGCCGGCGCCGAGCCCGGCCCCAGTCAAAAGCGATCGTCTGTCCATGATGCTGATCCCGCTTGTTTCCCTTCGGCCTTGTACCCCGCGGGGCGCACCGAGGTAAACGGCGGACAGGGGGCGGCTCGGCTGGCGCCTCCCCGCGCGGAGGTCAGGCCGCCCGAGGGGTCGGCTCCTGGGTCAGGACCGCGTAGAGCGCGCCGGCGTCGCGCGCCGCTCGGATACGCTCATGGATGCCGGGCTCGCGCAGCATGCGGGCGATGCGGGCCAGCGCCTTCAGGTGATCGGCTCCGGCGCCTTCGGGGGCGAGCAGCAGGAAAAGCATATCGACGGGTTCGCCGTCGATAGCCTCGAAATCGATCGGCCGCTCGAGCCGGGCGAACAGACCGAAGAGCCGGTCGAGCTTCGGCAGCTTGCCGTGCGGGATGGCGATGCCCTCGCCGATGCCGGTCGAGCCTAGGCGTTCGCGCTGCAGAAGCGTGTCGAAGATTTCCCGCTCGTCGCGACCGACCAGGCGCGAGGCCTGCGCCGCGATATCGTGCAAGGCCTGCTTCTTGGAACTCACCCTCAGCGCCGGCGCAATCGCCTCGGGGGACAAGAAATCGAGCTGTGCCATCGGTCGAATGCGTGATCCAGCTTCGGGCGGCGCCTGGCCCTTCGATTCCGGCTTGCAAGCCTTCGGCCAGACAGGCTTACGTCTCTGCGGAGGGAGGGTCGACCCAGCCGATGGACCCGTCGCCGCGGCGATATACGACGTTCGTCCGGCCATTGCCAGCATGCCGAAACACGACCACCGGGGCGCCCGTCAGGTCGAGCTCGATCACGGCCTCGCTCACCGAGAGCCGGTTCATAGGCCGGGTCGTCTCGGCGATCACGACGGGGTGGTACTCGGCCTCGACCGTCTCCTCGTCCGGCGCCTCGAAGATGGCGTAGTTGCTCTCGGCCGCCTCGACCCGCGCCGGCCCGTCGCCGAGCCGGTCCTTGATGCGCCGCTTGTGGCGCCGCATGCGCTTCTCGATCCGGAGGGCGGACTGGTCGAAGCTCGCATAGGCGTCGTTCGCGATCCCGACCGATTCGAGCGTCATGCCCGAACCGAGATTGACCACGCATTCCGTCCGGAACCCGGACCCGTCGCGCGACACGGTCACGTGTCCCGACCCGCGTCCGTCAGCATATTTGGCGAGCGCCGCCGTGACGCGCGCCTCCACCTGGGCGCGCAGGCTGTCTCCTACGTCGAGGTTCTTGCCCGATACCCTGATCGACATCTCGACCTCATTGTTGGACGCGGCATCGATCCCGCGACGGGCTAACGTGGGTTCGGACGGAGGCGGCGTCAATCGCCGCGGGGGCTCTTCCGGGCCGCGTGGAGCGCGACCGCGGTCGCGGCCGCGACGTTCAGCGAATCGACCCCCGGGGCCATATCGATCCGGACGGACCGCAGCCGCGCGAGGAGCCGGTCCGGGAGCCCGCTTCCCTCCGACCCGACCAGGATCGCGCTCCGCCGGGCCCAGCGGACCGCGTCGAGCGGCTCGCGCCCGGCGGGGCTGAGCGCCACGACGTCCATCCCGGCCGCGACCAGCGCATCGACGAGCGTCTCGGGCGCGCCGCCCCGGGCGAACGGCACCGTCAGGGCGGCCCCGGCCGAGACCCGGATCGCCTTCCGGTAGAGCGGATCGCAGCTCGCGCCGTCGAGGAGGAGAGCGTCCGCCCCGAACGCGGCCGCATTGCGGAACACGCCCCCGACATTGTCGTGGTTGGCGAGCCCGACGAGGCCGACGACGAGGGCCGGCTCCCAGGATGGCGGCAGGACGGCGGCGGCGGATCCGGGCCCGGACCGCGTTCCGAGCGCCAGCACGCCGCGATGGATCGGAAAGCCCACCACGAGGTCCATCACGAGCTGGCCCGCGACATAGACCGGCAGGCCGGGATCGAGCTCCCGGAGCCACGCCGCCATGGCGTCGGCGCGCGCCTCTGACACGAGCAGCGAGCGCGGCGCGAAGCGCGACCGGGTCGAGGCCAGGACCCGGACCACGACCTCGCCTTCAGCCATGAACAGGCCTTTCCGCCCGGCGAGGTCGCGCTCGCGGACATCCCGGTAGGAGGCGATCCGGGGATCGTCCGGGTCCTCGATGGCGATCAGGGTCATGCGGGCGGCTCGTGATTTGCCAGGGAGCGAATGGCGCGCGACCGGTTACGATGGCGTGAGGCGAATCACACGCCATGAACCGGAGCTTGGGCGGCTGTCCTTCTGGGCGCTGGGGCCGCGAGAGAGGAGACCAGCATGGGATCGGAACGGGACCGCAGGCTTCACGAACGCGCCTACGCGATCTGGGTCGATCAGGGCCGTCCCCACGGCGCGGACGAGGAGCACTGGCTGCAGGCCGAACGGGAGGACCGGGCACTTTCCGCGACCGGCGCCGGCAGCTCGAACGGGAGCGGTAAGCAGAAGCGGGTTGAGGCTGGAGCGGATGCGCCGACCACCGTCAAGACGAAGGCGAAAGCGGGTGGGTCCGGCGGCAAGCCGACCGGTAAGGCCGATCCGAAGGCCGGCGGGGGCCCGCCCAAGAGCCCATCCAAGAGCCCATCCAAGAGCCCATCCAAGAGCCCATCCAAGAGCCCATCCAAGAGCCCATCCAAGAGCCCATCCAAGAGCCCATCCAAGAACCCATCCAAGAACTCGGCGGGATCGGGCAAGAGCGCGAAGTCCCCTTTCAATGCCGGGGCGCTGTGACACCGGATCAGTCCGGGCCGCGGCCGGGTGGAGATGCCTGAGCCGGGCCGCGAAGAGCCGGGCCCCGCGGGGGCCGGACGCGCGCTCTTCCTCGATTTCGACGGCACGCTGGTCGACATCGCCGACCGGCCGGAGGCGGTCGTCGTCGAGCCCGAGCTGCCCGGGATCCTGACGGGATTGAAGCGCCACCTCGCGGGAGCCCTTGCGATCGTCACGGGGCGGCCCGTCTCGGACGTGGACCGCTTCATCCCTCCCGATCTCGGCCTCGACGTCTGCGGCCTGCACGGCCTCGAGAGCCGAGTCGGCGGGCATCTCTCGCCGCCCTCCGGCCTCGCCGATCTCCGGCAGGAGATCGCGGCGTTGCGGGAGCGCCTTGCAGGTCATCCCGGGCTCCTCGTCGAGGACAAGCGGGTCGGGGTCGCGGTGCATTGGCGGATGGCTCCGGACGCGGAGGCGGACGCGGCGGCGGCGATCGCCGAACTCGCGGCCCGACTCGGCCCCGCCTACCGTATCCAGGACGGCAAGGCGGTGCGCGAGCTCGTCCCCGCCGGCGCCGGCAAGGGCGAGGGCATCCGGGCGCTCTTGGGCGCGCCGCCCTATCTTGGGCGCTGCCCCGTCTTCATCGGCGACGACCGGACGGACGAGCACGGCTTCGAAGCCGTGAACGAGCTCGGCGGGTTGTCGATCAAGGTCGGACCGGGGCCGACCCAGGCGCGACGTCGGATCTTATCGTCCGGCTCTTGTCGGCTTTGGCTGGCGGCCTGGCGGGATTCGGGTACGATGCCGAACGGCCTCGCGCCCGGGTGACCTGTGGAACCAAGGCTCTGGAGACGATCGTCCGTTAATCTGGCGTTCAGGAACCAACACACCCAGCCCCGGTTGATGAGGGACGTAGCCAGGAATGAGCGTGGAATGTCGAGCGGAGCCGGTAACCCGTCCAATCTGCCGAGGTTCGACCGGCTCGTGACCGCCCGTCAGACCGGCATGCCGGGCCGATCGGACGTCCTGCCCTCCAGGCTGCCGGACCAAATCCGGCCTGAAGGCGCTTCCTTGAACCCCGGAGGCGGGACTGGATCGTCTCCTCGGCTGATCGTGGTGTCCAATCGGGTCCCCGCGCCGAACGCGCGCGGGGGAGGCGGGGCCGGCGGGCTTGCGGTCGCGCTGGAGGCCGCCTTGCGGGCGCATGGCGGCCTCTGGTTCGGCTGGTCCGGAGAGGCCCGCGCCGCCATCGACGTGGACGCCTTGCGATATCAGCAGGTCGGCCCGATCACCTTCGCGACCACCGACCTGACCCGCCGCGACGTCGACGAGTATTATCTCGGCTATTCGAACCGCGCGCTCTGGCCGGTCTGTCACTACCGTCTCGACCTCGCCCGCTTCGACGAGCGCGAGATGCAGGCCTATTTTCGCGTCAACGATTTCTTCGCCCGCAAGCTCGCCAACCTGGTTGAGCCGACCGACATCCTCTGGGTGCACGATTACCATCTCATCCCGCTCGGGGGCGCGCTCCGGGCTCGCGGGATCGAGAGCAGGATCGGCTTCTTCCTTCACATCCCGTGGCCGCCTCCGGAGGTGGTGAGCGCGCTGCCGGGCTACGGGCGATTGATGAAAGCCCTGACGGCCTACGATCTCGTCGGATTCCAGACGCAGCGGGACGCCGAGCATTTCGGCCGCGGCCTGATCGACGAGGGCTTGGCAGTCCGGGCCGAGGGAGATTGGTACGAGGCGGTCGACGGCCGCCGTTTCCGGGTCTCGGCTTTCCCGATCGGCATCGACACCGCCGCCATCCGGGACGCAGCGCGGAAATCGGTCGGGCAGGCCGCCACCAAGCGCATGCTGGCCAGCCTCGAGGGCAAGCGGCTGGTGATCGGGGTGGACCGGCTCGACTATTCGAAGGGCCTGCGCGAGCGCATCCGCTCCTTCGTCACCTTCCTGACGCAGCACCCGGACGAGAAGGGTCACGTGACCTATCTTCAGGTGACCCCGAAATCCCGTTCGGAGGTGCCGGAGTACAAGCAGCTGGAGCAGCAGGTCGCAACGCAGGTCGGCGAGGCGAACGGCGCTTGCGGCGACTTCGATTGGACGCCGATCCGCTACCTGAACCAGAACATCCCGCACGCGACGCTGACCGGGCTCTACCGGATGGCGGATGTCGGCCTCGTGACGCCCCTGCGGGACGGCATGAACCTGGTCGCCAAGGAGTACGTGGCGTCCCAGGACGAGAGCGACCCTGGCGTGCTCGTCCTGTCCCGCTATGCGGGGGCCGCCTGCGAGCTCGACGCGGCGCTTCTCGTGAACCCCTACGACGCGGTTGGCACGGCGGCGGCCATCAACAAGGCGCTTTCCATGTCGCTTGGCGAACGGCGCGAGCGGTGGCGGGCCTCGATGGACGTGCTCGAGCGCAAGACGGTCGGGCATTGGTGGCGCGGCTTCATCGACACGCTCGCCGCGGTTCCTGCCGAGAGGGGCGGGGCGTCGGCCCTCGGCGCCATCGGCTGATCGCGGCGGCTGGTAGCCGGTTCCGGGCTGGGTGGTGGACCGGCGGGTCGCCGAGGGCTCGCCGGAGCGTCTCGGGTCGGTCTGGGACAGGCGCGGCGTCAACTTCGCCATCTTCTCGGCGCACGCGACCGCGGTCGACCTCTGCCTCTTCGATGCGGGCGGCCTCGGGGAAACGGCCCGAATCGCGCTTCCGGCCCGATCGGACGGTGTGTGGCACGGCCATGTGGACGGCATCAGGCCGGGCCAGCTCTACGGTTATCGGATCCACGGCCCGTACGAGCCCGAGTCGGGGCACCGCTTCAACCCGAACAAGCTTCTCATCGACCCCTATGCCCGCGCCCTGTCGGGCTCCATTCGCTGGCACGACGCCACGTTCGGCTTCAGCAAGCGCTCCTCGCGCGCGGACCTCAGCTTCGACCGGCGCGACAGCGCTCCCATGATGCCGAAATGCGTCGTCGCCGATGCAGCCTGCCCGGAGGGCGACGATCGTCGGCCGAGACGTCCCTGGGCCGACACGGTCATCTACGAGGCTCACGTCAAGACGCTCACCCGCCTCCATCCGGACGTGCCCGAAGCGTTGCGCGGCACCTATGCGGCGCTCGGGCATCCGGCCGTGGTGCGGCATCTCCTCCGGCTTGGCGTAACGGCGCTCGAGCTTCTGCCGATCCACGCCTTTGCGGACGATCGCTTCCTGGTCGAGCGCGGGCTCGTGAATTATTGGGGCTACTCGCCCCTGAACTACTTCACGCCGGAAGCGCGCTATTTCGGGCCTTCGGGGCCGGTCGGACTGAAACAGGCGATCCGGGCGTTGCACGAGGCCGGCATCGAGGTGATCCTCGACGTGGTCTACAACCACACGGCCGAAGCCGGCGAGGACGGGCCGACGCTGTCCTTCCGGGGCATCGACAACCTCAGCTACTACAAGCACCGGCTGGGGGATCCGCGCCGCGCCTGGGACACGACCGGGACCGGCAACACGCTCGATCTCAGCCATCCCCAAGTCTTGCGGCTGGTTCTCGACTCGCTCCGCCACTGGGCCGACGAGTACGGGGTGGACGGTTTCCGCTTCGACCTCGCCTCGGCTCTCGCCCGGGATCCTTATGCTTTCAACGCTGAGGCTGCCCTGTTCCGCGCCCTGGCGCGGGACCCCGTCCTCGGCGGCCTGAAGCTGATCGCCGAACCCTGGGATACGGGCGAGGGCGGCTATCGACTGGGCGCGTTCCCGGCGGGCTGGGGAGAATGGAACGACCGCTTCCGGGACACGATCCGGGCGTTCTGGCGCGGCGATCCCGGTCATCTGCCGCAACTCGCCCAGGGGTTGACGGGGTCGAAGGAGATTTTCGGGGCAAGCGGCCGGACGCCATCCGCGTCGATCAACTACGTGGCGTCCCATGACGGCTACACCCTGCGGGACCTCGTCAGCTACGAGCGGAAGCACAACGAGGCGAACCTGGAGGGCAATCGCGACGGTCACGGCCATAACCTCTCCGCCAATGGGGGCGTCGAGGGCGAGACCTCCGACCCGGACATCCGGGCGATGCGGGCCCGTCAGGCCCGCAACATGCTGGCGACGGTTCTCCTCGCGCAGGGCGTCCCCATGCTGCTCGCCGGAGACGAGCTGTCGCGCACGCAGGGCGGCAACAACAACCCCTATTGCCAGGACGACGAGACGAGCTGGCTCGACTGGTCGGCTGGGCGCGAGCACGACCCGGATCTGCCGGATTTCGTCACGGCCCTGCTAGCGCTCCGCCGTGACAACAAGGCCCTGCGTCGGGGCGCGTTCCTGACCGGAACGGAAGCGCCCGAGACCGGGCTGAAGGATGTGTACTGGCTCGCACCGTCGGGAGCCGAGATGACCTCCGAGGATTGGCACGACCCGTCCCGCCAGGTTATCGGGATGCAGCTCGGCAACGACGCCCGCGAGGGCCGTCGCATCCTGGTCCTGATCAACGGCTCCCTCGCCGAGGTCCCGTTCTGCCTGGCCCCGACCCTGCCGGGCGAAGCCTGGCAGCCCGTCTTCGACGCGACTCTCCCGGCGGGCCTCGCGGCGGTCGACGCCGCGGCGCTGCATCGCGGCGGAACCTTCGCTTTGGCGCCTCGTTCGCTCGTTTTATTTCAGCACGCGAGCTGACGGGGCGGGCTTGGATGCGGCACCGACACGCGACGCCGTTCGGGGCCGAGGTGGTCGAGGGAGGTGTCCGGTTCGCGCTCTGGGCGCCGAGCGCCTCCGAGATGACGCTCGTGGTGGATGGAATCGACCACGACATCCCTCATACGGGCGATGGCTGGCGCTCGACCTTCGTGCCCGGAGCGGGTTCGGGCTCGCGCTACAGCTACCGGATCGGGAGCGAGCTTGCCCCGGACCCCGCCTCCCGGTTCCAGCCGGACGATGTCCCGGGTTCGAGCGCCGTCGTCGATCCGGCCTCCTACCTGTGGGCGGATGACAGCTGGCGCGGCCGACCTTGGGAAGAGGCGGTCGTGTACGAGGTGCATGTCGGGGCCGCGACCCCGGAGGGGACCTATTCGGGCCCCGCGGCCGCCCTGCCGCGCCTCGCGGAGCTCGGGATCACCGCGATCGAGCTCATGCCGATCGGCGAGTTTCCCGGGCGGCGCAACTGGGGATACGACGGCGTCCTGCCCTACGCGCCGGACGCGAGCTACGGCACGCCGGACGACCTGAAAGCCATGATCGACCGCGCCCACGCGCTTGGCCTGATGGTCTTCCTCGACGTCGTCTACAACCACTTCGGACCGTTCGGGAACCACCTCTCGAAATACGCCGCGACCTTCTTCACGGACCGGCACGAGACCCCCTGGGGTGCCGGCCTCAACGTGGACGGCCCCGACGCTCGCGCCGTCCGCGACTTCTTCGTCGAGAACGCGCTCTACTGGCTGGAGGAGTACCGCTTCGACGGGCTTCGCTTCGACGCGGTGCACGCGATCCTGGACGACAGCGACGACCACATCATCGCCGAGCTGGCGCGGCGGTGCCGGGCCCTCGCGCCCGAGCGTCACATCCACCTCATCCTGGAGAACGAGCGCAACGAGGCCCGCTGGCTGGAGCGGGAGCCCGGCGGCAGCCCAGCCCTGCACACGGCGCAATGGAACGACGACATCCACCATTGCTGGCACACGCTGCTGACCGGCGAACGGGAAGCCTATTACGAGGATTTCGCCGACGATCCGGTCGGCCGCCTGCGGCGCTGCCTCGCCGAAGGCTTCGCCTATCAGGGCGAGCCTTCCCGGCAATGCGGGAGGACGGCCGAGGGGCGAGCCGTCCGGGCATCTGCCGCCCTCCGCCTTCGTGTCCTTCCTCCAGAACCACGACCAGATCGGCAACCGGGCCTTCGGGGATCGCCTCTCGGCCGCGCCGGAGAAGCTCGCTTTGGCCCGCGCGGGCCTCCTTCTCGCGCCCCAGATCCCCATGCTGTTCATGGGCGAGGAATGGGGCGCCTCGACGCCGTTCCAGTTTTTCGTGGACTTCGCGGCCGATCCGGAGCTCTCGCGAGCCGTGCGGGAGGGACGCCGCCGCGAGTTCCGGCATTTCGCGGCCTTCTCGGACCCGGCCGCCGCCGAGACCATCCCGGACCCGACCGCCGAGGCGACGTTCCGACGCTGCATCCTGGACGGGCGGGAGCGGGAGCGATCGCCGCATGCCGAGATCCTGGCCGACACGCGCCGCCTCCTTGCCATCCGGCGCCAGGTGGTCCTGCCGCTGACCCGCACCACCTATCTAGGACCTCTCAACCACCTCTCAGCGGAGGATGCGATCGACCTGTCATGGCGCTACCGGGCCGGGACCTTGCGGTTCGCGGCCAATTTCGGACGGCGCGAAATCGAGGTGATCCTGGACCCTGGGGCTCGCCCCGTCTGGACCTCTCCGGCGGTGCGGCAGGAGGGTCTGCGCCTCGTCCTGCCCCCCTGGACGGCTCTCCTGACGGTCGAGGACGCCCGATGAGCGCCGACGACGCGACGGTCGAGCAGCTCGCCGACCTCATCGGCATTCCGGCCGGCTACACGGACGCCGGTGGCAAGCCGGTCCTGGTCGATCTCGACCGTCGCCGCGGCATCCTCGGCCATCTCGGCTACCCGACCGGGAGCGAGGCGGACGCGACGGACAGCTTCGCCCGGGTCGAGGCCGCCCGCGGAATCCTGATCGCCAGCACGGTCGTGGTTGAGGCCGGGAGGAGCGCCGATCTCCCGCTCCGGGCGCCCTCAGCCGATCGGGCCCGCTGGCGCCTCACGGACGAGACCGGCGCATCACGCGATGGACAGGCCGACATACGACGGAGCGGTGGGACAGCTTCCTTGCGGCTTCCGGCGCTACCGCCGGGCTACCACGACCTTGAACTTGACCTCGGGTCCGCCACGGCCCGCTCCACGCTGATCTCCGCCCCGGCGCGGTGCTGGCAGCCGGGCTGGATGCGGGAGGGCGGCCGCGCTTGGGGGCTTGCCGCACAGATCTACTCGTTTCGGTCGGCCGGCAATTTCGGCATCGGCAGCTACGCGGACGTCAAAGCCGCCGCGGAAGGCGCGGCCCCGTTCGGGGCCGCCTTTCTGGGTCTCTCGCCCGTGCATGCGCTGTTCTCCGCCGACCGCAGCAAAATTTCGCCGTATTCCCCCTCGTCGCGCCTCTTCCTCGATCCTCTCCACATCGATCCCGCCGTCATCCCGGGCTTCTCCGGAAGCCAGGCCGCCCGCCTGCTCGACGACCCGAGGCGAGCCGCTCGAATCCGGGCGCTGAGGGAGGCGGCGCTCGTCGATCACGCCGGGATCTGGGCCGAGCTCTCCCCCGTCCTGGAGGCGTTGTGGGCCGAGAGACAGGGCCGCAACGGGGCCTCGCTCGCAGCTTTCCGCCGCACGATGGGTCAGCCGCTCGAAGCGCACGCGACCTTCGAGGCGCTTTCCGAGCACTTTCGTGGGCAGGGAAAGTCGTGGCTCGGAGACTGGCCCGACCCGTATCGGTACTGTGGTTCGGATCAGGTGCGGGACTTCTCGGAGGCGCATGCCGATCGCGTCGGCTATCACGCATGGCTCCAGGAGGTGGCGGACGAGCAGCTCGCCGCGGCTGCAGCGGCTGCGCGCGCGTCCGGCATGGCGGTTGGGCTCTATCGCGACCTTGCTGTGGGCTGTGACAGGGGCGGCTCGGAGCTTTGGTCTCATCCGGAACGCTTCGGCTTGACCCTTTCGATCGGTGCCCCGCCCGACCTCATGGCGCCGCAAGGACAGGATTGGGGTTTGCCGCCTCTGCACCCGCTAGCCCTGGAGGCGGGCGGGCTCGCGGCGTTTCGGGCGTTGGTTCGAGCCAACATGCGCCATGCCGGCGCGATCCGGATCGACCACGCCTTCCAGCTGAAGCGGCTCTATCTCATCCCGGTCGGGGCCGGTGGCTCGGCCGGTGCCTATGTCGAGTATCCGTTCGAGCTGATGCTCGCCGTGCTGCGGGTGGAAAGCCATCGCGCCCAGGGCCTCGTCATCGCCGAGGATCTCGGCACGGGGCCGGCCGGTTTCTCGGACGCCGTCATGCGGTCAGGTGTGCTGAGCTATCGCGTGCTCGCCTTCGAGCGCAGCCAGGATTTCGGCTTCAAGCCTCCCGCCGCCTATCCGGGCGATGCGCTTACCGTGATCACGACGCACGACCTGCCGACCTTCACTGGCTGGTGGCGCGGCCTCGACACGGACCTGCGCCAGACGCTCGGCATCTACGACGCCGAGCGGGGGGACAGGGAGCGGGCCGAGCGGGTCGTCGAGCGCGTCAAGCTCGCTCAGGCGCTGTTCGCAGAGAAGCTGCTCCCATCGCCCGAGCCCCTGGACGCGCCCCCGGCGGAAGCCGTGATGCGCTTCCTCGCCCGCACGCCCTCGGTCTTGAACGCGATCCAGTACGAGGACGTGCTCGGCGCGCTGAACCAGCCCAACATGCCGGGCACGACCGAGGGTCACCCGAATTGGCGCCGCAAGCTGGAGGTGGATCTCGCCAGCATCGAGGCGCCCGGCGGGCCGCTCGCCAAGGTGGCGGCCGCCATCTCGGCCGAGGGCCGAGGCCCGCGAGCGGCCACGACGCCGGTGGCCGCGCCCCCGCCGCGGGCGACGTACCGGTTCCAGTTCCACAAGGGCTTCACCTTCGACGACGCAGTGGCGGTGCTGCCCTATCTCGCCAAGCTCGGCATCAGCCACGTCTATTCCTCGCCCATCCACCGGGCGCGGCCGGGCTCGACCCACGGCTACGACATCGTCGACCACGCTGCCATCAATCCCGAGATTGGCGGCGAAGATGGGTTCCATCGGCTCTCCGACACGCTCCGCCGCTACGGGCTCGGGCTGATCCTCGACATCGTCCCGAACCACATGGGTGTCGGTGGCTCCAATAACGGCGTTTGGCTGTCAGTCCTCGAATGGGGCGAACTGTCGCCCCACGCCGCGGCTTTCGACATCGACTGGGAGCGTCTCGGCGCAAGCGGCAAGCTCGTGGTGCCGGTGCTGGGCGATCGCTACGGCAATGCGCTCGAGAAGGGCGATCTAAAGCTCGCCTTCGATCCCGCCGAGGGCTCGTTCAGCGTGCACCACTACGAGCATCGGCTGCCACTCTCGCCGCTGTCCTATCCGCTCGTGCTCGACCGCGCGCTCGCGGCCCTCGACGAACTCGAAGGCCATGCCGAGGTGATCGCTGTCTCCGATCGGTTGCGATGGATGTCGGACGAGGTTGCGGCGGAGCGGCGGGGCTCGTTTCCGCAGGAAGGCGAGGCGCTGAAAGGGCGCCTCGCGGCCGCGGTTGTCGCGTCCGAACCGCTGGCACGTGCGTTGGAGCGAGCGGTGGCTGTGGTGAACGGCGTTCCTGGCTTGCCGGAGAGCTTCGGCACCCTCCATCGTATCCTCGAGATGCAGTCCTACCGGCCCGCCCACTGGCGGGTCGCGGCGAGCGACATCAACTACCGCCGCTTCTTCGACATCAACGGACTGGCGGGGATCCGGGTCGAGCTGCCGGAGGTCTTCCAGTCGACGCACGAGCCCGTGTTCCGGCTCGTGAACGAGGGCCGCGTCCAAGGCCTTCGCATCGATCACGTCGACGGGCTCGCCGATCCCGAGGCCTACCTCAAGGCCCTGCGGAGCGCGCTCGGACCCGGCTTCTACATCGTGGTCGAGAAGATCCTCGAACCTGGCGAGTCGCTCCGCCCCTGGCCGGTTTGCGGCACGACGGGCTACGACGTCCTGAACCTCATCGACGGCGTTCTCGTCGACGGCCGTAACCGAGACCGATTCGAGGCAATCTATCGGGCGTTCTCGGGGCTGGAGGGCGGCTACTTCGACCTCCTGCGGGCGGCCAAGACCGAGATCCTCCAATCAAGCTTCGCGAGCGAGCTCGAAGTGCTGGTCTCCGACCTGAAGCGCATCGCCGACGGCGACCGCCGCACCCGCGACTACACCGTCTACGGCATTCGGATCGCCCTCTGCGAGATCATCGCCCGCTTTCCGGTCTACCGCAGCTACCTCACGGGCACGGAGCCCTCGCCTGCCGACGCGCATCTCGTCGAGGAAACGATCGCGGCCGCAAAGCGCCACTCGGCGCTGCCGGACCGATCGATCCACGATTTCGCGGCGGCGGCTTTGCTGGGCCGGATCGAGACGGCGGGACCGGGCCGGCCCACGGCGGACCATGTCGCCCGTTTCCGGCGCCGCTTTCAGCAGCTCACCGGCCCGGTCATGGCGAAGAGCCTGGAAGACACCCTCTTCTACCGCTACGGACGTCTGATCTCGCTGAACGAGGTGGGCGGCGATCCGGCGGAGTTCGGCGTCACCATCGAGCACTTCCATGCGGCGAATGCCGAGCGCGCTCGCCTCTGGCCCCACGCCATGATCGCCACCGCGGCGCACGATACCAAGAGGGGAGAGGACGCGCGGGCTCGTCTTTCGGCCTTGTCCGAGCTGCCTGACGAGTGGAAAGCGGCGCTCGGCGCCTGGCAGGAGGTTGCGGCCCCCCATCTCGGCAAGGTGGATGGGGCGCCCGCTCCCGACGCCAACGATCAGTACTGGCTTCTGCAATCGCTTCTCGGCTCATGGCCGATTCAGCATCCGGACCCGGAACACGAGGACCGGTTCGCGGACTTCCGGGTGCGCCTGCACGACTTTGCCGAGGAGGCGCTCCGCGAGGCCAAGCGCCACACGAGTTGGGTCAATCCGAACGAGGCCTACGAGGCGGCCACGAAACACCTCATCGACGTCTTGCTGGCGCCAGGCTCCGCGTTTCGCGCAGCGTTCCAGCCTCTCGCGGGTCGCCTCGCGCAGGCGGGCATGATGAATGGGCTCGCCCGGACCGTGCTCAAGGCGACGCTTCCAGGTGTGCCAGACATCTACCAGGGGAGCGAATTCTGGGACTTTTCCCTCGTCGACCCCGACAACCGCCGGCCCGTGGACTACGAGGCGCTCGCGTCTGCCCTCGAAGCCGGCCGCGCACCAACCGACCTCATCCGGCACTGGCGGGATGGGCGCGTGAAACAGGCCATCCTCGCCGCGCTTCTGGCCGATCGGGCCCAATTGCCGGGCCTCTATGCCCTGGGCGACTATCGCGCGTTGAAGCCGACTGGGCCGCAAGCCGACCGCATCGTCGCCTTCGCGCGGCGCGCGGAAGGCGCGGACCTCGTGACGGCCGTCACCCGGCTGCCATGCGCGGCGGCCGAGCCGGACGGTTGGGGTGAGACCACGATCGAGGCAGCGGGTGGAAGGTGGCGTGATATCCTGAGCGGCCGGGAACTCGAAGGCGGGCCGCACGGCATTCGGGCCGGGGAGCTGTTCGCTGCACTGCCCGTTGCGGTCCTGAGGAGGGGCGCATGAAGGCTCGCGGGAAGAAGCTGCAGCCTGGACGCTCCGCCTCCGCCACGGCGGCTGCCGCATCGGCCGTTCCGCCGCCGACGAGCGGGATCAAGCCCGGGCCGCGCATCTACAACTTGTTCCCGCTTCTCGTCGGCACCGTGAAGGATTGGACAGCCGAGCTGCCGCGCATCGCCGCGATGGAGTTCGACTGGGTCTATGTAAACCCGTTCCACGAGGCCGGGTTCTCGGGCAGCCTCTACGCCATCAAGGACCTCTCGAAGCTCGACCCGCGCTTTCGCGACCCGGAGGGCGGGAGCGACGACGATCAGATCCGATCGTTCGTGCAGGCCGCGTCGCAGCACGGTCTGAAGGTGATGAGCGATCTCGTCATCAACCATGTCTCGAGGGACGCGGTGCTTACGGGCGAGCGGCCGGACGTCTTCGTGCGCGATGCGGGGGGAGAGCTCGAGAGCCCCTATGCCGTCGATCCGGATGACCCGTCCCAGAAGACCGTCTGGGGGGACCTCGCGGAACTCGATTATCAAACGCCGGCGGCCAGCGAGTTCCTGTCGGGTTATTGGAGCGACTACATTGGCCGCATGCAAGGGCTCGGCATTCGGGGCTTCCGATGTGACGCGGCCTACAAGGTTCCGCCCGCGATCTGGGCGGGCCTGATCGAAGGCGCCAAACGACGAGATCCCGATTGCCTGTTCGCGGCCGAGACGCTCGGCTGCTCGGACGAGGAGGTCGTCGCGACCGCGAAGGCCGGGTTCGACTATCTTTTCAATTCCTTCGCATGGTGGGATTTTCGGAAGGCTTGGGCGCTCGAGAGCTACGAACGAACCCGTCTTCTCGCACCATCCATCTCGTTCCCGGAGAACCACGATACCGCGCGGGTCGCCGCCGCCTTGCCGGGGGACACGCAAGAGAGAGTCACGCGCGATCTCGTGATGAGGTACGCCCTCGCGGCGTTCTTCGCGACCGGCGTGCTCATACCGTCGGGTTACGAGAAGGGCTACCGGCGCAAGCTGCACGTCGTCGAGACGACCCCCGGCGACCGGGAAGACGACACGGCCATCGACATCTCGGACCGAATCGCGGCGATCAATCGGCTGAAGGCGGAGCTCGCGTGCGCCAATGTCGAAGGCGCCTCCCGCAAGCTCTCGGCGGTCGACGCTCCCTACCTCGCGCTCCTGAGGATCGACGCTGGGCATGTCGTGGCGGCCCGGTCGGCGATCCTGCTCCTGGCCAATCCCGGCTCCTCGGCCGTGAGGATCGAGCCCGGTGCCGTGCTGTCGAACACAGGCGGCGTGTTCGGGCCGTTCGTTGACCGGACGCCCGGGGAAGTGCCGATCGTGTTCGGGCCTGGCTCGCCCGCCATGCTGGGGCGCGGCGAGGTCCGTATCCTCGTGGCCGAACGTGCCTTGGCGGCCGCACCGCCAGGAGCCGAGCCGGATGGAGCGGGCCGGGTCGTGATCGAGACGGTATGGCCGGAGCTCGACGGCGGCCGCACGCCTGTCAAACGGGTCGTTGGCGATGTGGTTTCCGTGTGGGCAGACATCTTCTCGGACGGACACGACAAGATCGCGGCCGAGATTCTCTATCGCCCGGCCGACGAGGCCGAGTGGCGGCGCGCCCCCATGCGCTTCGTCGACAACGACCGCTGGTCAGGCTCCTTTCCGCTCGACCGCAATGCCCGATACGTGTTCACGATCGAGGGCTGGCGCGATCCCTTCGCGTCGTGGCGGCACGAGATCGAGGCGAAGCGGACGGCGGGCGTCGATGTGCGGCTCGAGACGATCGAGGGCGTCGGCATCGTGGAGGAGGCGGCAGCCAACGCGTCCTCATCGGATTCCCCCCCCCTGGCAACGCTTTGCGAGCGCCTCCGCTCGGCCGGTGAAGGCTCGGCCGACCAGCTCGATCTCATCCTCGATCCCCGTCACGCGGCTTTGGTCGCTTCTCACGTTGAGCGCCTGAACCTCACGCGCTACGACCGCGAACTCACGGTCGTCGCCGACCGCCTCGCGGCCCGGTTCTCGGCCTGGTACGAGCTGTTCCCCCGCTCGATGAGCCACGACCCGAACCGGCACGGCACGTTCGACGACGTGATCGCGCATCTCCCCTACGTGCGCGACCTGGGCTTCGACGTCCTCTACTTCCCGCCCATCCACCCGATCGGAGTGCGGAACCGCAAGGGCAAGAACAACGCCCTCAGGGCCGAGCCAGGCGATGTCGGGTCAGTCTACGCAATCGGCGGCGAGGCGGGCGGACACGATGCCGTGCACCCGGAACTCGGCGGCATCGAGGCCTTCAGGCGCATGGTCGACGCCGCTCACGCTCACGGGCTGGAGATCGCGCTCGACTTCGCGGTGCAGTGCTCACCGGACCATCCTTGGATCGAAGAGCACCCGGATTGGTTCGAGTATCGCCCCGACGGCACGATGAAATATGCCGAGAACCCGCCGAAAAAGTACGAGGACATTTGCAACACGACGTTCCACGGCAAGTCGCTGCCGTTCCTCTGGTGCGCATTGAGGGACGCCGTGCTGTTCTGGGCCTCCGAGAAGGTTCGAATCTTCCGCGTCGACAACCCGCACACGAAACCTCTGCCGTTTTGGAAGTGGCTGATCACAGAGGTCAACGGCTGCTATCCGGACGTCATCTTTCTGGCTGAAGCGTTCACCCGGCCTAAGATGATGCGGAACCTCGCGAAGATCGGATTTCAGCAGAGCTACACCTATTTTACTTGGCGCGACACGAAGGCTGATCTGATCGCCTACTTGACCGAGCTGGCGCACAGCGACATGGGCGAGTATTACCGTCCAAACTTTTTCGCCAACACGCCCGACATCAATCCTGTCTACCTCCAGACGAGCGGGCCGCCCGGCTTCGTCGTCCGGGGTACGCTCGCTGCCACGTTGTCCTCGGTTTACGGCATCTATAATGGCTTCGAGCTGGCTGAGGCGGCGTTGTTCCGCAAGGAGGAGTATCTCGATTCGGAGAAGTACGAGATCCGGGTCTGGGATTACGATCGGCCGGGCAACATCCGGGATCACATCACCAAGCTGAACCGGATCCGACGCGACAACCCGGCTTTGTGGGATTTCCGAAACATTACGTTCCTGAATGCCTGGAACGACAACATCCTATCCTACCTTCGCATGACGAATGAGAAAGACAATGCGCTCCTGATCCTCGTCAACCTCGATCCGAAGAACCGGCAGGAATGTACCTACGAGGTACCACTTTGGGAATTCGGCTTGCCCGACCATGGCGCGATCGAGGTTGAGGATCTCCTCGGCGGTGGCGCCTTCCGGCTAAGTGGTAAGACCCATCGCCTTGCGCTCGATCCGATCGAGCGGCCTGTGGTCATCTGGCGTCTCGTGCCGCCTGGAAGGACGCCCGGAGCATGACGCGAAAATCGGTTTGGAGCACGGCCGCGTTCTGGTTCACGATAGCCCTTGCTCTGTCACCCATAATGCCGGCCCGGTCTCTCGAGCCAGACGGGCGGTCGTTTGAACGAGCCATCCTCATCGAAGCCTCGAACACACGAGAGGGGATCGCGGCGGAATATGATCACCTGCGCCGCTTCTATCCCGGCTGGCGGAGAACACGCCAGGCGCTGCTGCGGCAGAACGGTCGAGTTTATGACGAACTGACGATCGTGTCGCCCGAAAACGAGACACGGCTAATCTATTTCGACATTACGAACTTCTTTGGCCGCATGTGACGGGTATCGCCAACACCCATGATAAATCGCTCCGACGCGCAATGGTATCGCGACGCCCTGATTTACCAGGTGCACGTCAAGTCGTTCTTCGACTCGGATAACGACGGCATCGGTGATTTTCGCGGTGTCACCGCGAAGCTCGACTATATCCGCGAACTTGGAGTCTCGGCGATCTGGTTGATGCCGTTCTATCCATCGCCGCTGCGCGACGATGGATACGACATCCAGAACTACCTCGACATCAATCCGGCTTACGGAACGCTGGACGACTTCAAGGGCTTCGTCGAGGCGGCGCACGACTGCGGGATCCGTGTCATTACCGAGCTCGTCATCAACCATACCTCCGATCAGCACCCTTGGTTCCAGGCGGCTCGCAATGCGGCTAAGGGCTCACCCGAGCGCGACTTCTACGTCTGGTCGGACACTGATCAGGTGTACACGGATGCGCGCATTATTTTCCTCGACGCCGAGCCTTCGAACTGGACCTGGGACCCTGTCGCCGGGCAGTATTTCTGGCATCGGTTCTACTCGCACCAACCGGATCTCAATTTTGACAATCCGGCTGTGCTCGAGGCCGTCCTCGACGCCATGCGGTACTGGCTCGACATGGGCGTCGATGGACTACGGCTCGACGCAATTCCGTACCTGATCGAGCGCGACGGCACCAATTGCGAGAACCTTCCGGAGACCCACGGCGTCATCAAGAAGATCCGGGCGGCGCTCGACGAGCGTTACCCCGACCGTATGCTGCTCGCGGAGGCGAACCAGTGGCCAGAGGAGACCGCACCCTATTTCGGTGACGGCGACGAGTGCCATGTCTCCTTCCACTTCCCCCTTATGCCCCGCATGTACATGGCGCTGGCGCAGGAGGACCGGCACCCGATCACCGACATTATGCGCCAGACCCCCGAGATCCCGGAGGGCTGCCAATGGGCGATCTTCCTCCGGAACCACGACGAGCTCACGCTCGAGATGGTGACCGACGAGGAGCGGGACTATCTCTGGACCTTCTATGCGGCCGATCGACGGGCCCGCATCAATCTCGGCATTCGGCGCCGGCTCGCGCCGTTGCTGGAGAACGATCGCCGCAAGATCGAGCTCCTGCAGTCGCTCTTATTCTCGATGCCGGGCACGCCGGTGATGTATTACGGCGACGAGATCGGGATGGGGGACAACATCTATCTCGGCGATCGGGACGGCGTCCGCACCCCGATGCAATGGTCCCCCGACCGCAACGGCGGCTTTTCACGCTGTGATCCGGCTCGGCTCTTCCTGCCGATCATCCAGGACACGATCTACGGCTTCGACACCGTGAACGTGGAAGGCCAGTCGCGCCTGCCGGCCTCGCTCTACAACTGGATGAGGCGGCTGATCTCCGTTAGACGCGGCAGCCGTGCTTTCGGGCGCGGCACGCTGCGCTTCCTCTACCCCGCGAACCGCAAGGTCCTGGCCTATCTTCGGGCGTTCGAGGGCGAAACGATCCTGTGCGTCGTCAATGTCTCGCGCGCGCCACAGGCCGTTGAGCTCGATCTCTCCGAGTTCTCAGGCGCGACTCCGGTGGAGATGACGGGCGGCACCGCCTTCCCGCGCGTCGGCGAGTTGCCGTACCTTCTGACGCTGGCCTCCTACGGCTTCTTCTGGTTTCAACTTCAGCCGACCGGGACAGGTTCGGACGTGCGCTACGGGCCGCCGGTCCAGCCCGAGCTCTTCACGCTCGTTCTCACCAAAGGCCTGGCCTCCTTGCTCGAAGGCCGCGAGCGGGAGGCAGTCGAACGCACGATCCTCCCGCAATACATCACGACGCGCCGATGGTTCGCCGCCAAGGGCGCCGGCATCCAGAGCGCTCGGGTGCTCGACTATGTGGTCATGAAGGACCGGTCAGGCACGGACAGCTTTCTTCTGCCACGCTTCGAGGTTGAGCTGCGCGGTGGCGAGCGCCAACGCTATTCCATGCCGCTGGCCTTCGAGGAGGGGGAGAGCGAGGCGCTCCTGCCCTATGCAGTCGCGCGGGTGCGGCAAGGGAGGCGCATGGGGCTCGCTTTCGGGGCAGCATCCTCGCCGGAATTCGCGCTGGCCGTGCTCGATGGGATGCGAAGCGGGAGCGAGATCGATACCGTCGGGGGGGGGCGGCTTCGCTTCGCTGCGACGGCTGCCATGGAAGTGAGCCACTTCATAGAACCCGGCGACGTGAAGCGGCTTTCGGGCGAGCAGTCGAACACCTCGGTCGCGCTTGGCGAGGACATGATCCTGAAGCTGTACCGGCGCATTCAGACGGGTATTCACCCCGAGGTCGAGGTCGGGCGCTTCCTGACCGAAGTCGCCGGGTATCCTAACACGCCGCCAACGCTTGGTACGCTGGAGCATGTGGACGCGAGTGGGGCGACCTCTGCTTTGGCGGTTCTGCAGCGTTTCGTCCGAAATCAGGGCAACGCATGGCGGCTCACCATCGACACGCTCACCCGGGAGTTCGACGCCTTGGCGCTCGCCCCGCTGGAGCCGCCGCTGGATCTCACGGAGCATTTCGCGCCCTATCTTCGCTATGCTGAGATACTGGGTCAGCGCACGGGCGAGCTGCACGTCGCTTTCGCGACCCCGACCGATGACCCGGCCTTTCGGGCCGAGCCCATTACGATCGATGACGTCCGCTCGACCGTGCAGGACGCGCGTGACCAGGCGCAGCGCGCGTTCGCGGCACTCGAACGTCACGGGAGCCCCGCCGAGCCGGCGCGCGCCAGCGTGGCGGCTCTCCTCGGGAGGCGGGCGGAGTGCCTCGCTTACGTTGACGCGCTCTCGACCGAGCCGAAGGGCGCGATCAAGACGCGTATCCACGGCGACTATCATCTCGGCCAGGTTCTGATCGTGCAGGACGACGTGATGATCGTCGACTTCGAGGGTGAGCCTGCCCGGCCGGCTGACGAGCGCCGGCAAAAAACGGCGCCCCTGCGCGATGTCGCCGGAATGTTGCGGTCATTCTCCTACGCGGCCGAAACGGCGACGCGTGACGTGGCGGCCCGGTTTCCGGAATCAGCACCGCGGGTTGCCGCCCTCGCAACCGAGTGGCTTGCGTTGGTAGAGGCGCAATACTTCGCCGCGTACGAGGCCGCCACTGCGGCCAGCCCTATCAGGGTGAAAGATGAGACGTCTCGGCGCGCGCTCTTGCGGCTCTACCTCGTGGCCAAGGCGCTCTACGAGGTGAACTACGAGATCAACAACCGTCCCGATTGGATCGAGACGCCGGTCAGGGGTGTTCTCGCGCTCCTCGACCAGGGAGCCGCGCGATGACCGGTGCCGAGCGCGCGCGGGCTGCGGTCGCGGAAAGTGACACGCGCTCCGCCGCCTCGGACGAAAGCAGCGGCCGCGAGCTTCGAGGTGGAACGAGCGTGTCTCGATGCACTGCCGCCGAATTCGCAACGGACCCGAAAGCGGTAGCCGCCATCGTCGAGGCCCGGCACGGCGACCCGTTCGCGGTCCTTGGACCGCACGAGATCCGACCGGGCAAGTACGAGATCCGGGCGATGCTGCCCGGTGCGATCGCGGTCGCGGTCCTGATCGACGGCAAGTCGGAACCGATCCCGATGACGCTCATCGATCCGGCTGGCTTCTTCGTCGCCGTTGTCGTGGCGTCCACACGGCCGGGCTATCGCCTTCGCGTCACCTGGCCGAAGGAGGTGCAGGCGATCCACGACCCCTATAGCTACGGGCCGATCCCCGGCTTCGAGAAGACGGGCCGCATCCGCGACGTGGGCTCGGACGCCGTGCAGAGGCTGCTGGGCGCTCACCCGACGACACTCGCCGGGGCGTCCGGCATTTACTTCGCTGTCTGGGCTCCGAATGCGCGCCGCGCCAGCGTGGTCGGCGACTTCAATGGCTGGGACGGGCGTCGCCATCCCATGCGGCTCCGCCATGACGGTGGCGTTTGGGAGCTGTTCATTCCGGGTCTCGCGACCGGCGAGCGCTACAAATACCAGCTACTCGGGGCCGACGGGTCTCGTCTGGAGAAGGCCGACCCGGTCGCGTTCGCGGCCGAGAAGCCACCGGCGAAAGCCTCCATCGTGCATGTCGCGCGCGAGCACGCCTGGGCCGACGCGGCCTGGATGGCGGCCCGAAGCGAAGGCGACGCCCGCGGAAAGGCGATCAGCGTCTACGAGTGCCACCTGGGCTCCTGGGCTCGTGTGCCGGAGGAGGGAGATCGCTACCTCACGTATCGAGAACTGGCCGAGCAGTTGATCCCGTATGTGAAGGACCTCGGTTTCACTCACATCGAGTTGCTCCCGGTGACCGAGTTCCCGTTCGATGGATCGTGGGGCTACCAGCCGGTCTCTCTCTTCGCTCCAACGAGCCGTTTCGGGACTCCGGAGGATTTCATCGGCTTCGTCGAAGCTGCCCACGCGGCCGGGATTGGCCTCATCCTCGACTGGGTGCCAGGCCATTTCCCGAACGACGCTCACGGTCTCGGGCTGTTCGACGGCACGCATCTCTATGAGCATGCCGATCCTCGCCAAGGCTTCCACCAGGATTGGGGCACCTACATCTACAATTTCGGGCGCTCCGAGGTGCAGGCCTTCCTTGTCGCAAACGCGCGTTTCTGGCTCGAGCGCTACCATCTCGACGGACTGCGCGTGGATGCGGTCGCGTCGATGCTCTACCTCGATTATTCGCGCCAGCCCGGCCAATGGGTGCCGAATCGCTACGGTGGCAACGAGAATATTGAGACGATCGACTTCCTGCGGCGCATGAATGAGGCCGTCTACGCGGCTGATCCCGGAATCATGACCATCGCGGAGGAGTCGACCTCGTGGCCAGGCGTGTCGCACCCCACCTATGCGGGCGGGCTCGGTTTCGGCTTCAAGTGGAACATGGGCTGGATGCACGACACGCTCCTCTACATGTCAAAGGAGCCGGTTCATCGCCGCTACCATCACCACAGCCTCACCTTCGGGCTCTTGTACGCCTTCTCGGAGAACTTCGTCCTGCCGCTATCTCACGACGAGGTCGTGCACGGCAAAGGGTCGCTGATGGGGAAAATGCCGGGGGATCGCTGGCAGAAATTCGCAAATTTGCGCGCCTATTTTGGCTTCATGTGGGGTCATCCCGGCAAGAAACTTCTTTTCATGGGCGGTGAGTTCGGACAGGAGCGGGAGTGGAATCACGACAGGAGCCTCGATTGGCATCTGCTGGACGACGGCTTCCACAAGGGTGTGCAGACACTGATCCGGGATCTCAATGCGGCTTTCCGTTCGCTTCCGGCTCTTCACGAGCGCGACACGGAGGCGGCCGGTTTCCAATGGCTCGTGCCCGATGACGCCGAGAACTCGGTGATTGCCTGGCTTCGCCGCGGCCAGGACCCCGACCGGATCGCGGTCGTGGTCTCGAATTTCACGCCCCTGCCGCGGGAAGGCTACCGGGTCGGCGTGCCGTGCCCCGGGAACTATCGCGAGGTCGTGAACACGGACGCTGACCAGTATGGCGGCTCCAATGTCGGCAACGGAGGTGCCGTGGTGACCGAGGCGGTCGAGAGCCACGGTCACCCGTTCGCGCTCGTGCTGAAGCTGCCGCCGCTCGCAACTCTGATCCTCGAGCGGCAGATCTAGTTTCTCATTCGGGCTCTCGGGAGAGCGAGGTCGAATGTAAGGAGATCAAGGGAAACTCGATGCAGCCTCCTACTCTCGATCTCACGGGCCAGGTCGCGATCGTAACCGGGGCCTCGTCCGGCATCGGAGCCGCGACCGCAGAGGCGCTGGGCGCTGCTGGCGCCAAGGTCGTCGTAAACTATCATCGGGACGAAGCAGGCGGAGAGCGCGTCGCCGACGCGATCCGGCGCGCCGGTTCCGAGTCGGTACCGATTGGCGTCGATGTGTCCCATGAGGACCAAGTCGAGCACCTGTTCGCGCGCGCGAAGGAGGCCTTTGGCGCGGTCCACATCCTCGTCGCCAATGCCGGGCTTCAGCAGGATGCAAGCGCCGACCAGATGACGCTTGATCAATGGACTACCGTCATCAACGTTAATCTGACCGGACAATTCCTGTGCTGCCGGGCGGCCATCCGCGAGTTCCTGGCCCGAGGGCCCGACCCGAAGGTGAGCCGCGCCGCCGGCAAGATCATCTGCATGTCATCCGTGCACCAGGTGATACCCTGGGCCGGCCACGTGAATTATGCGGCTTCAAAGGGCGGCATCATGCTGATGATGCAGAGCCTCGACCAAGGGTACGCGCACCACAAAATCCGCATTAACTCAATCGCGCCGGGCGCGATCCGGACTCCGATCAATCGGGCTGCTTGGGAAACGCGGGAGGCTGAGAACAAGCTCTTGCAGCTCATTCTGTATGGACGGGTCGGAGACCCCGTGGACGTCGCCAATGCAGCGGTCTGGCTAGCGTCGGACCACTCGGATTACGTCACCGGAACGACGCTCTTCGTCGATGGCGGCATGACGTTGTACCCGGGTTTCCGCGAAGGTGGGTAGCGCCATGGGTCGCGACCGCGGGCAAACGCTCGTCGAGTCCGACATCCCGGCGAGGCTTGATCGGCTCGGCTGGAACCGCTTCCACACTCTAGTGATCCTGGCGCTCGGGATCACCTGGGTGCTGGACGGTCTTGAGGTGACGCTGGCCGGCGCCATCTCGGGTGCGCTGAAGACGAGCCCGACGCTCCGGTTCACGAACACCGATATCGGCTATGCCGGCAGCGCCTATCTGGTCGGGGCCGTGGTCGGCGCGCTCGGGTTCGGCTGGCTCACGGACCGGTGGGGCCGCAAGAGGCTGTTCTTCATCACTCTTGCGGTCTACCTCGCGGCAACGGCTGCGACGGCGTTCTCCTGGAATCTGTGGAGCTTCTGTCTGTTTCGCTTCCTGACCGGCGCCGGCATCGGCGGCGAGTACACGGCCATCAATTCGACCATCCAGGAGTTCGTTCCGGCGAAGTACCGCGGACGAACCGACCTCATCGTCAACGGCTCGTTCTGGCTTGGGGCGGCGCTCGGTGCCGGCGGCTCGGTCGTCCTGCTCGATCCGGCCATGCTGAACCCGGAATTCGGCTGGCGGCTCTGCTTCCTGATCGGCGCCGGCCTTGGGCTCGGCATCCTCCTCCTCCGGACCTGGGTGCCGGAAAGCCCGCGCTGGCTCCTGACTCATGGACGGGCTCCGGAGGGCGAGGCCATTACGGCCGCGATCGAGAGTCACGCGACGACGCTTGGCCCTGCCCTAATCGCGAAGACGCGCCTCCACGCCCGCACGCACACTCCGCTGTCCGAGGTGTTCGATACGCTGTTTCGTGTCCATCGCCAGCGAGCGTGGGTCGGGCTTGCGCTGATGAGCGCACAAGCCTTCTTCTACAACGCCGTCTTCTTCACTTACGCCCTCGTCCTCACGGATTTCTACGGCATCGCGTCGGACAAGGTCGGGCTCTACATCCTGCCCTTCGCGGCCGGAAATTTCCTCGGGCCGGTCGTGCTTGGGCCCCTCTTCGACACGGTCGGACGCAGGATCATGATCTCCACGACGTATATCGCGTCCGGGCTTCTGCTCGCCGGGTCCGGTTGGCTATTCCAGCAGGAATTGCTCTCGGCCACAGGCCAGACGCTCGCCTGGATGGTCGTGTTCTTCTTCGCATCGGCCGCCGCGAGTTCTGCCTACCTGACAGTCGGCGAAACCTTTCCTCTGGAAGTGCGGGCGCTCGCGATCGCCGTGTTCTACGCGGTCGGCACGGGGATCGGCGGCGCGGCCGGCCCGATCCTGTTCGGCGCCCTGGTCGATACGGGATCGCGCACCAGCGTGTTCGGAGGCTACCTCGTCGGGTCGGCCCTGATGATCGCGGCGGGGCTGATCCAGGCGATCTGGGGCGTGGCGAGCGAGGGCCGATCGCTCGAGGACGTCGCGGCGCCCCTTTCCGCTGCTTCGCCCTGACGAAAAAAGGGCCGCGCATGGAGCGCGGCCCAAGTCTAGGGAGGAAACGCCCAAGGTGGGCAGCAATGCCGCGCGAACGCGCCGCATCACGTGCCGACGAAGCTATTGTGCGACGCACGCCGGAGCAAGCGGGTGTTGCCGTGACGGTGAGCAAGCACTGACGGAATTGTGAGCTACTGACAAATTCGGTAGCTGCCGCCCGATCCATGGGGCTGGAGGTCAAGATGCAAATGGTCGGCGTGGAAGCGATCAGAACCCGGACCAAGCACGGTCGAGAACACGCTGCATGCCGAGGCGCGAACCGACTGAAAACCTGCATCCGGCCTTGACGCGGCTGCACTCACGGTGAGCACGGCCCCGTTCGCGAACGAAAAACTCGCAACATCGATCGCGAGGCCCTGTGCGTGGGAGCTGAGCTTCCCGCCGGGCGCCCGGTTGCGGGTCCGGCACTCGTGACCCGGACCCGTCGAGACCGCCTTCACGGGGGAGCCCTGCCCAGCCGCGAGCACGGATGCCGATCCGATGAGCCACTCCGCGAAGGTCGCTGCGAACCGGCAGGCCACGATCGGGCGGTCGGGAAGCGTCACGGCCCGGCCGGCGGCCGAGATCACCGAGAGCCGGACCGGCGCGTCGATCGCGCATCCGCTTTTCTGCTCGCTCAGCTGCTCCACGCTCTCGGCAATCGCGCCCGATGCCCGCAAGCCCGCGAGGCAACGCTGAGCCGCGTTCAGCGGCGGGAATTCGGCCGCGGCCTCGGGCGAATCGGCAGCCGGCGTCGTAGGCTCGGGAGCCGCAACGGCAGGTCGCGGCGGGGGTAACGGAGCAAGGCGCGAAGGAGCCGAATCAGCAGCGCTGAAAGAGGAGCAGAGCGCCCAGCCGACGAGCCACGCCCGTTTTGAGACCCGCCGGGCCGCGCTGGGAGGCATGACTGTGCTCCGCAGCGGCGACGAACGTGCGGGCGCGGTCTGGTATTGGGTCGAGCCGCGGACCGGGCACCCCGAGGATGCGTACATCTTTCGCCCTTCTACGACGCCCCTCCCGGCCCCAGTCAATCGTACGCTGCTATGCTAAGGCGCCGTTAAACGGCCGCGAGATACCGTCCAGCCACTCGTCCGGATCGACCCATGCCGTCTCCTGCCGCCTCTATCGCTCACGCCGGAGCGTCGTCCCTTCTGACGCTTCCCGTTTTCGTCTTGGCGCTCGGGACGTCCGCCTTCCTGCTCTTCGGCGTGCAGCCGATGTTCGCCAAGATGGTGCTCCCGGTCCTCGGCGGGTCTCCCGGCGTGTGGTCCGTCGCGACCGTCGTGTTCCAGTCGCTGCTGCTGGCCGGCTATGCCTACGCCCATTGGCTCGCCCGGTGCGGGACGAAGACCGGCGCGCTCGTTCACCTCACGTTGATGGCGGTCGCCGCGATGGCGCTGCCCATCGCGATCGGTTCCGGCTGGCGATCGCCGCCCGCCGACGGCGAAGCCGCCTGGCTGATCGGGCTGTTCGTAGTCTCGATCGGCCTCCCTTTCGTGGCTGTCGCCGGGAATGGGCCCCTTCTGCAAGCCTGGTTTTCGCGCAGCGGGCACGCGTCCGCGCAAGACCCCTACTTCCTTTATGCCGCGTCCAATATCGGGTCGTTCGCGGCATTGGCCGCCTACCCGATTCTGATCGAGCCGCTCCTCTCTCTGCGACAGCAGAGCCTAGCCTGGGCGACGGGCTTCGTCTGCCTTTCGGTCCTGGTTGCGGCCTGCGCGGCGTTGGTTGGCGACAACGCACGCATCCCGCTCGCCCGCGTGCGCGAATCGGCTCCGGCCTGGCCTCGCCGCGCGGGCTGGATCGCGATCTCGTTCGTCTCCTCGGGAATGATCGTCGCAGTGACGGCTCACATCTCGATGGACGTGGCTGCCGTGCCGCTCCTGTGGGTCGTCCCGCTTGCCCTCTACCTTCTCAGTTTCGTGCTCGCCTTTCGTGAGCGGCAGATCGCGAGCGGGAGGGCAGCCGCGTTTCTGCAGGCCGCCGGCGCCGCGATCGCCATCGCGGGCCTTGGGGTCGAGGGTCCGCTTTGGACCGGGCTCGCCCTCCATATCGGCCTGTTCTTCCTCAACGCCCTGATCTGCCACGAGACGCTCTTTCGGCGGCGGCCCTCGGCGGATCATCTCACCGACTTTTATCTCTGTATCTCGTTTGGGGGCGCGCTCGGCGGCATCTTCTGCGGCCTCATCGCGCCGAAGATCTTCTCGACTGTCCTCGAATACCCGATCCTGCTCGGGGCCGCCTTCCTGTGCCGTCCGATGCTGGCGGGGTCCTGGACAGAGCTGCGACGTGAGGCCGCCCCGGCAGCGCTCGGTTGCGCCGTTTTGGTTTGCTGCCTCGGCGGGGCGATCGCGCTTGGCGCCCCGCCGACGCTCATCCGCAGGGTCTTGATTGTCGCTCTGGCGAGCGTCCTTCTCATCAACTGGCGGTCACCGGCCCGAGCCGCACTCTGCGCGCTGGCGATGGGCTTCGCCACCCTTCTGTTTCAGCCCGGGGCAGGAGGCGCGGAGACGGTGCGGTCTTTCTTCGGCGTGCACAAGATCCTGAACACGGACGATGGGCGGTTTCGCCTCCTGGCCCACGGCACGACGATCCACGGCGCCATGCGGATTCGCGAGGACGACGGGGTGCCCACCAGGGGCAAGCCGGAGCCGACGACCTATTACGCGGCGGAAGGCGCCATCGCGACGGCGATCCGGTCCGTACGCCAAGCGCGGGGAGGGGCTCTCGGCGCGGTGTCGCTGATCGGTCTCGGGGCCGGCAGCCTCGCCTGCCATGTGGCCTCGGGAGAGCGCTGGACCTTCTACGAAATCGACCCCGAAGTGGCCCGGATCGCCCGCGACCCCGCCCGGTTCCGCTTCCTGAGCGATTGCGCGCCCGAGCTCCCGGTCGTGCTCGGCGACGCCCGGCTCACGCTCGCCCGCTCGCCGGCCGGGCAGGACCTGATCGTTGTGGATGCCTTCTCTTCGGATTCCATCCCAGTTCACCTCCTGACCCGAGAGGCGTTCGGCCTATACCTCTCCAGGCTCGGACCGAACGGCGCGATCGTGATCCACGTGTCGAACCGCCATCTCGATCTGACCCGCATCCTGGCCCGGATCGGCGCCGAACATGGGCTTTCCACGTACACCCGCTTCGATCAGCCGAACGAGCCCTTCGAGGCGAGGATGCGCTCGGCCGAAATGGTGGTCGCGATGGCTAGGCGGCCTGAGGACCTCGGCCCCATCGGAACAGATACCGGCTGGCACCTGCTCCCTCCGGAGCTACGCCGGCGACCCTGGACGGATGATTACTCGAATATCGTCGAAGCTTTGATCGACAAGCGCTATCCCTGACTCCGAATCAGCCAATATCGTGGGCGGTGTTGGCCATGTGAACGATTTGAGGCCGGCGTTGTGAGCATCGAGGAGCCAAATTGTGGTGGCCTAGCTAGAGCGCCGTGACGCTGCTCGTCGGCTACTTTCTTCACCGCAACCGAACGGTCCTGGCCCAGTTCGGTCCCGCGAAGCAGGTGTATGAGCCTCCCTCGTAACCTGGCCTCCGCGTCCGTAGGGTCCGACGGAACTCTCGAAGCAAGCCCGGCTTCGGGTGAGTGAAAGGACGCCTCCATGAACACGCGTCGGGACGAAGGACTCTGGGGTTGGAAGCAAGCCGAAAACCACAACCACATGCTCGCTTTGCAGGACCAGCTGGGCGAAGTCTCCGACCAGCAGTCGATCGAACTCGCATATTTCGGCGGCTCGGCGTTTCGGATCACGTCGCCAGCCGGGCTGACGATCATGATCGATCCCTGGCGCAATCCTCCCTGGGGAAACTGGGACTGGTATCTCTATGACTTCCCGCCAGTCGAGGTGGATATCGGCATCTCGACCCACGCACATTTCGACCATGATGGCCTGCATACGCTAAGCGCCAGCACCTTGCTGGATCGCCTGATCGGAACATTCGAGTTTGCCGACGTTAAGATCACCGGCATCGGCGACAAGCATGTCTCTGACAGCAGCCACAACGTCTACGACTGGGCCGAGATGACCCGGCGCTTGACGAAGATGGAAACCATGCCGCCCCACAACTGGCGCTCCTTCGACAACTGTCTCATCTTGGTGGAAGTGGCCGGGCTGCGCGTGCTGCACTGGGGCGACAATCGGCCGGATCCGCCCGACGGCGTTTGGGACAAGCTCCGCGACATCGACATTGCGCTGCTTCCCATCGACGGCTCGCAGCACGTCCTCAGCTACTCGCAGGTTGAAGACGTCGCCCAGCGACTCCAAGCAAAGCTGATCGTGCCCCATCACTACTACGTCTGGGACGTGACGACACGCGCATCCACTCTGCTGACTCCGAATGAGTGGGTGGACAGTCGCGCAAAGTCGCTCTGGACGCAAAGGGGAGCCGTTCGCCTCAGCCGCGAATGGGTTGAGCAGCATGATGGCCAAGCACTGTGCTTTGGTGAATTCGTAGCCTTCGAAAAGCCTGCCCAGAAGGCGGCGGCAGGAGCCTGACTCGGTTGCCGCAGCTTCCTCGCGGGCGGTATGTGGGGGTTAACTACTCGCCTCGGTGGAAAGCCGTAAACCCCGAGACGGGTTCACGTTCGGCGACGAGCGCATTGGCGGGCTCGGTCGGATCGGCCCAGCCCAGAGCCATCCCGCACACGACCGTTTCCGTGTCGGGAATGCCGAGATGCCGGCGGATGATCACGGGGTAATTCGCGATCGCGGCCTGGGGACAGGTGTCGAGCCCCCGGCCTCTCGCCGCGATCATGAATGTCTGCAGGAACATGCCGTAATCCAGCCAGCTCCCCTGTTCGAGGTCGCGGTCGATGGTGAAGACGAGGCCGACCGGAGCCCCGAAGAAGATGTAGTTGCGTCCCCGCTGGCGGGAGGCCGCCTCCCTGTCGCCTCGCGCGACCCCGGCCAAATCGTAGAGCTGCCAGCCGACGCGACGCCTTCGCTCCAGGTAGGGCGTTCGCCACGTTGTCGGATAATACTCGTATTCTCGCGCCTCGGGTTCTTCGGCGACATGGGCCGCGACAAGGTCGTCCGTCAGGTGTTTCAGCGCTCTGCCGGTGATCACGTGCGCTTTCCAGGGCTGGACGTTGCTCCCGCTCGGCGCCCGGCTGGCGAGTTCGAGAAGGCGAACGACCGTTGCTGGATCGATGGGCGTGTCCAGGAAGCCCCGGATGCTGCGCCGGCTCGCGATGGCGGCGTCGACCGCGTTCTCAGCCTCCATGTCCAGCACGTCGCCCTGCACGCCTACCGAGGAGCCGACTTGCGTCGCTCGGAAAAGCTGTCCTACAGTCGGCAATAGGACACAAGGTCCGCCCTGAAGAGCGGCGCCGAGAATAGTCCCGGGGAGGTGGGATGGCCGAGGGGACGAACCGGGCCGGAATGCCGCTGGCCGGTATCCGGGTGCTCGACATCTCGAACTTCCTGGCCGCCCCGATGGCGACGATGTACCTCGCCGATTTCGGCGCGGACGTGATCAAGGTCGAGCGCCCCGGCACGGGCGACGAGGTCCGCTACTGGGGCGAGAGCAAAGACGGCGTCGGGCTCTACTACAAGGTGATCAATCGCGGAAAGAAGTCGGTCACGCTCGATCTCCGCACGCCCTTCGGCGCCGACGTGGTGAAACGGCTCATCCCCGATATCGACGTAATCGTCGAGAACTACCGGACCGGCACCTTGGAGAAATGGGGTCTCGGATATGACGTTCTCAGCGCCATCAACCCGGGCCTGATCATGGCCCGGATCACGGGCTTCGGGCAGACCGGACCGTTCCGCCACCGACCGGGCTTCGGCACGCTGGCGGAGGCCTATGCCGGCTATGTTCATATTAACGGCTATCCGGACCAGCCTCCCTTGCTGCCGGGCTTCGGCCTTGCCGATTCGACCAGCGGGCTGATGGCGGCGTTCCTGATTTCGATTGCGCTGCACGAGAGACACCGGAGCGGCCGCGGCCAGGTGCTGGACCTCGCGATCTACGAGACGCTCCTCACGCTTCTTGGCCCGCAGGTGGTGAATTTCGACCAGCTCGGGCTCGTCCAGGAACGGGCCGGCAGCAGGCTTCCCTTCACGGCGCCGCGCAACACGTATCGCACGCGGGATGATCTCTACGTCTCGATCGCGGGCAGCGCGCAATCCACCTTTGAACGCATCTGCACCGCGCTCGACATCCCCGATCTCGTCCGCGATGCGCGCTTTGCCGACAACAGGGCGCGGCTCGTCAACGCCGTCGCGCTCGATGTGGAGTTGCAGGCCGCGATCGAGCGGTTCGACCGCGAGGCGCTGATCGCCCGGTTCATCTCGCTCGACGCCACGGTCGCGCCCGTGAACAGCGTCGCAGACATCATGGCGGACGAACACATGGCCGCGCGCGAGAATATCGTCGCGATCGACGATGAGGAACTCGGCGGGCCCCTTCGCATGCAGAACGTCGTCGGCAAGCTGTCCCGCACCCCAGGCGAGATCGCCCATCCCGGACCGGTCCTCGGCCAGCACAACCGGGAGATCCTGATCGATCGGCTCGGCTTTACGGAGGCCGAGATCGAGGCGGCGGGATTATCGATCGATCGCTCGCCCCCCGCCGACCGCGCGGGCGCGCCGGTCCGAGCCGCCAGGAGAGCGTCGTGAGCGCCATTCGATCGTTCCTGTTCGCGCCCGGCAATCACCCGCGCCGGGTCGAGAAAGCGCTGACGCTGGACGCCGATGCGGTCATCCTCGACCTGGAGGACGCCTGTCCCGTGGCCGAGAAGGTCGCGACGCGCCCAGTCGTGGTCGAGGCTCTGGGCCAGCCTCGCGCCTGCCGGGGCTACGTCAGGGTCAATCCTCTCTCGACCGAGTTCGGCTACAGCGATCTCGTGGCCGTGATCAGATCCGGGCTGGACGGGATCGTGCTGCCGAAGGTCGAGAGCGCCGACGAGTTGAAGACGGCCGATTGGCTGATCGGGCAGCTCGAGCGCGAGAACGGCCTCGCGGCCCGATCGATCGACCTGATGCCGATCGTCGAGACCGGACGCGGGTTTCGGGCCGTGGACGCCATCGCGCAGGCCGGCACGCGCGCGAAGCGGCTCTCGTTCGGGGCCGGCGATTTCACGCTGGACATAAACCTGATCTGGTCACGCGACGAGATGGAGTTGCTGCCTTACCGGGCCGCGATCGTTCTCGCGTCGCGGGCCGCCGGGCTCGAACCGCCGATCGACACGGTCTGGATCAAGCTGCAGGACAAGGACGGGTTCGCGGCATCGGCCGAACGTGTGCGGGGGCTCGGGTTCGGCGGCAAGCTGTGCATCTATCCGGATCAGGTGCCGGTCGTGAACCGGGCGTTCAGCCCGAGCCCCGAGCAGATCGCCTGGGCGGAGCGGGTGATCGGCGCCTTCGCCGAGGCCGAAGCCGCCGGGTCCGCTTCGATCCAGCTCGATGGACAGTTCCTCGATTACCCGATCGTGTATTCGGCGGAGCGCATCCTGCAAGCGGCCGATGCGTTCGGGCTACGAAGCGCGTGAGCGCCGCCCCGACGTTTCGACCTGTCAGGAGAGCGGAATGACGGACCAGATAAAGGGGGGCGGATTGCGCCCGCTCGACGGGATCCGGGTGATCGATACCGCGAGCTTCCTCGCGGGGCCGTTCTGCTCGACCCAGCTCGCCGAATTCGGGGCGGAGGTGATCAAGGTCGAGCTGCCCGAGATCGGCGACGCTCTGCGCCGCTTCGGCAGCATCACGCCCTGCGGCGACAGCCTGCCGTGGTTGTCCGAATGCCGGAACAAGAAATCCGTCACACTCGACCTGCGCAAGCCCGAAGGCGCCGAGATCCTGAAACAGCTCGTGAGCAAGGCCGACCTGCTCGTCGAGAATTTCCAGCCGGGCACGCTGGAGCGATGGGGCCTCGGCTGGGACGTGCTGCGGGAGATCAACCCGCGCCTGATCATGGTGCGCATCACCGGATACGGCCAGACGGGCCCCTATCGTGACCGCCCCGGCTTCGGTCGCATCGGAAATGCGTTCGGCGGCCTGTCCTTCCTGGCGGGATACCCGGACCGGCCGCCCGTGACGCCGGGCTCGGCCACCATCCCGGACTACATGGCCGGTCTCTACGGCGCGATGGGCTTTCTCCTCGCCCTGCAGGCGCGCGAGAAGACGGGCCGGGGCCAGGTGGTCGATATCGGACTCTACGAGCCGATCTTCCGGATCCTCGACGAGCTCGCGCCGTCCTACCACATGAAGGGCTTCGTCCGGCAGCGGATGGGGCCCGGCACCGTGAACGTGGTGCCGCACAGCCACTATCCGACCAAGGACGAGCGCTGGATCGCGATCGCCTGCACCAGCGACAAGATCTTCGCTCGATTGGCCGAGGCGATGGGTGAGCCGGGCCTGGCAGGGGAGAGCGAATGGGGCCCGATCACGCACCGCGAGCGCGACCGCGCTGAGGTCGATGCCCATGTCGGGCGCTGGACGATCCAGTTCACCCGGGACGAGGTGCTCGCCATCTGCGAGCGCTTCCAGGTGCCGTGCGGGCCGGTCTACGGCATCGACGAGATCTTCGAGGACCCTCACTACCGGGAGCGCCAGAACATTGCGTTCGTCGAGGACGAACGCGCCGGGCAGTTGGCCCTCCCGAACGTCGTCCCGCGACTGACCGAGACGCCCGGCCGCATCGACACGGTCGGCCCGCCTCTCGGCAACGGTAACGAGGAGGTTTTTGAAGGATTGCTCGGGATGTCTCGTGCGCACCTCTCCGAGCTGAAAGCGGCAGGCGTGGTGTGACCTTCGCGTTCCGTCGTCCCGCTGCGTCCTCCCGGCCCACGCCGGAGGGTGGACCTGCGACGCCTCACCCTTGGGACCTGCCGGCCCAGCGGTCCCTGCCCGAGGTCCTGGCCGAACGCATCGTTGAGGCCATCCGGACCGGGATCCTCAAGCCGGGCGACCGCATCGTCGAGCTGCAATTGTCGCGGCAGCTCGGCGTCAGTCGCGGGCCGCTTCGCGAAGCCCTGAAGGTCCTCGAGGCGAACCAGATCGTCGAGAAGCAGCGCGGGCGCGGCAGCTACGTCAAGCAGGTCTCGACCGAAGATCTCGTCCGCATGGTGACCTTGCGGGCGGGCCTCGAAGGGCTCGCGGCCCGCTCCGTCGCTGCCACGATCACGCCCGACATGCTGTCGTCGCTGTCGCGCCGGCTGGACGAGATGACCCGCCTCGCTCGCCGAGGGCGGACGTCCGAATGGCGTGATCAGGACTGGCATTTTCACGAGGCGGTCTGCGCGCTCGCCGATAATCCGTTCCTTCTCTCGGCCTGGAGATCGATCAGCAATCTCGTTCGGCTCTTCCTTCATACCCATCCTGGTTACGTGCACGACGTTCCGCGGATCTTGTCGAACCACGAGACGATGCTGGCCGCGCTGGAATCCAGGGACCCGGACCGGGCTGAACGCACCTTTCGCGGGATCATCCTGACCAGCGCCTTCCATTGCCTGGGCGTGCCGGTCCCGCCAGCTTTGACGTCCGTTTCGGCGCTCCCGGACCCGCCGCAACGCCCGCTACGAGCCTTGTAGGACAGTCGACAATCTGCTTCAGTTGAACCGAGACGCCGGCCAACGGCGCAAGCTGAACCGGGAGGAACTGATGCCGCTCTCCAGCAGGATCCGCGCACGACGCGCCGGTTTGAAGCTCGGCTTGGCGCTATCCGTCCGATGAGCCGATCCGTGCAGGGCGCGTAGGCGACGGAGGGAGCGATGCCGTTCGCCGAACTTCTCTTTGGCGGCATCATGCTGGGCGGCATCTACGCCCTGATGGCCTGCGGCCTGAACCTGATCTTCGGGGTGATGCGGGTCATCAACTTCGCTCATGGCGAATTCCTGGCCATCGGCGCGCTGACCGCCGTGTCTCTGGTGGCCGGCTACAAGCTGCCCTTCGTCGTGGCGCTGCTCGTCGTGCCGATCGGCATGGCGGTCCTCGGTCTCGGGCTGCAGATCCTGGTCGTGCGCAGGCTGGCCGACGCGCCGCTCATCATGTCCCTTCTCGCCACCTACGCGATCTCCACGATCCTCGTGAACATCTCGATCATGGTGTGGGGCGGCGGCTATCAGGGGCTCCCGGGCGTGCTCGGGGGATCGGTCCGGTTTCTCGGGATCGACATGTCCCTATCGCGTCTGGTCGCCTTCGGGGTCGCGATGGCGACCAGCCTCGGGGTCTGGTGGTTCCTTCAGGCCACGCGGTCCGGGCGGGCCATCCGGTCCGTCGCGCAGGCGCCGGAGCTTGCCGTGATCTCGGGCATCTCGATCGAGCAGGTCCGCAACGTCACCTTCGCGCTCGGGGCCGCCATGGCCGGGCTCGCCGGCGTGCTGATGGCGCCCGTCTTCGCGTCGGATCCGCAACTCGGGTCGCGCTTCCTGATCAAGGCCTTCGCGGTCATCATCGTGGGCGGGATGGGAAGCTATCCGGGCGCGATCCTGGCTGCCTTGCTGCTCGGCGTCATCGAGGTCTTCGGCGGCTATTGGTTCGGCCAGGTGATCGGCTCGGCTCTCCTCTACGTGTTCATGCTCACCATCCTGCTCGCCCGGCCGCGGGGCCTTCTCGGCTTCGGAGTTCGGGTATGAAGCCTTTCGCCATCATGGCCGTGCTCGGGGTCGCGACCCTCGTGCTGCCGTTCGTCGGCAGCGAATACGCGCTCTCCTTCTCGATCCAGCTTCTCGTCTACGTGGCGCTTGCCTATTCATGGAACCTCATCGGCGGCTACGCCGGATACACGCATTTCGGGCAGGTGAGCTTCTTTGGGCTCGGCGCGTATGTCGGTGCGCTCCTGATCCAGGCCGGACTGCATTGGTCTCTCGCGGCCGTCGTCGCCGGACTTTCGGGCGCACTTCTCGCCCTTCCGCTCGGCGGCGCGATGCTGCGGATCAAAGGCCCGTTCTTCGCCATCGGCATGTTCGGGCTCGCCCGCGTCTGCGAATCCTTCGCGCTCGGCTTCGACAGCATCACCCAGGGGGGGACCGGCCTCTACCTGACCCCGCCCTCCGACCTTCGACCGATCTATTTCGTCCTCGCGCTCATCGCCTTCGGCCTCGTGTTGCTCACCTACCGGCTCGACAATTCGCGTATCGGCCTGCAGCTCCTCGCCATCCGCGAGGACGAGACGGCCGCGGAGGCGCTGGGCGTCCGCACGACGCGTCTCAAGATCGGCGCCTTCGTGGCCTCCGCGATCGCCCCCGCGGCGGTCGGCTCTCTCTACGCCACCTATCTCGCCTTCATCGACCCCTCGACTGCGTTCGCCCCGATGACGGAACTGACCACGATCGCGATGGTGCTGCTCGGCGGGCTCGGCACCGTGATGGGGCCGCTCATCGGCGCGCTCATCCTGTCGGTGGTCAACGAGCTTCTCTGGTCGCGCTTCCCGGAGGTCTATCTCGGCCTCGTCGGGGTCGTGATGCTCTGCGTAGTGCTGTTCATGCCCCGCGGCATCGTGGACTTCGCCGCGAAGCGATCCTGGCCCGGGATGCCGATCGCCCGCGGCGCCCTGAAGCGCCTGGCCGATCGGCCCCGGGAGGCGCTCCGCCATGGCTGAGACCACGGCAAGAGATGACATCCTGGTCGCCAGGAACATCTCCAAGCGGTTCGGCGGCAGGGTCGCGCTCGAAGACGCGAGCCTGACGGTCAAGATGGGCTCCATCACGGGCGTGATCGGCCCGAACGGCTCCGGCAAGTCGACCCTTTTCAACATCGTGGCGGGTGCGCTCCGGCCCGATAGCGGCACCGTCCTGATCGGGGGCCGCGACATGAGCCGCGCCTCTCCGGCAGATGTCTGCCGCGAGGGTGTCGGCCGCACGTTCCAGATCAGCCGCCTCTTCGCCGAGATGACCGTCCTCGAGAACCTGGTCGCGATCGCGCACGGACGTTCCGACGGGGCCGCCGTCGAGCGGGCGCTCGAGCTTCTCGACTTCCTCGAAATCTCGCACCTCAAGGAGAAATGGGGCTCGGAGCTCTCCTACGGCCAGCGCAAGCTGGTCGAGATCGCCCGGGCGCTCATGCTCGACCCGAGGCTCATGCTGCTCGACGAGCCTTTCGCGGGCATCAATCCGCGGCTCCAGAACAGGATCATCGATCACCTGCAGAGCCTGAGAGCGAAAGGCGTGACCCTCTTCTTCATCGACCACGAGATGCGGATCGTGCTCGAGATCTGCGACCTCCTCTACGTGCTGGCGGAGGGGCGCGTGATCGCCTCCGGTGGGACGCGGGAAGTCCGCGACGATCCCAAAGTCCACGAAGCCTATTTCTGAGGCGGACGCGATGTTGAGCTTTCCGGACAACACTTTGGTCGCCGAGGTCGGGCCGCGCGACGGCCTCCAGAGCTTCCACCGCTGGGTCGAAACCGACGACAAGGTCCGGATGATCGACCGGCTGAGCGATGCAGGCCTCCCGGTCATTGAGGTGACCGGTTTCGCCCATCCCCGCGTGATCCCGAATCTGCGGGACGCCGAGGAGGTCTGCGCCCGCATCAAGCGTCGCCCCGGAACGACGTATCGGGCGCTCGTGCCGAATGCGCGGGGCGCCGAGCGCGCCGTCAGGGCGGGACTGGACGAGCTCCTCGGGCTCATCACCGTGAGCCAGAGCTATCTCAAGAAGAACCAGAACATGACCCGCGAGGAGGGGCTGGACCAGGCGGCCGCCGCCTTCCGGATCGCCGATGCGGCGGGCCAGGGCTTCGTGATGGCGGTCGGCGTCGCGCTCTGGGACGCCTACGAGGGCACGATCCCGGCCGAGGATACCGTCTCGGTGGTCGCGACCCTGCGCAATGCGGGCATTCGGCGCTTCTACATCGCGGGATCGATGGGGATGGAGGATCCGAGGCAGGTTAACGCGATCTACCGCCGGCTCACGGGCGCCTTCCCCGACTGCACCTTTGGCTACCACGTCCACAACCTCGCCGGGACCGCGACCGCGAATATCCTCGCGGCGCTCGATGGTGGTGCGGCTTTCATCGAGGGCGCGATCTGCGGCATCGGCGGCGGGATCGCCATGCCGACGACGGTCGGCTCGGTCGGCAATTTCCCGACGGAGGACCTCGTCACCATGCTGGATCAGATCGGTGTCCGGACGGGGCTTGACCCGGACGAGATCGTCACGGCCTCGCGCGATATCGCCGCGATCCTGTCGATCGATCCGAAGAGCCATACTGGGGCCGGCGCCACTCGCCGGGAAGTGCAGGAAGCGGCCCGCACCCATGGACGGGATCACCCGGCCTGAGCGCGAGGCGAGAACAAGGACAGGGAGGACAACACCATGACGATGTCACGGCGAAGCGCAACCGCGTTACTCGGCCTCGCGGCGCTGCTACCCTCGCGGGCCATGGCGGCCGACCCGATCCGGCTCGGCGTCGCCCTCTCGCAAACGGGCAATCTGGCGGATTCCGCCGAGCATTATAAGCGCGGGCTCGAGATGTGGCGCGACCAGGTTAATGCGCGGGGCGGGCTCCTCAACCGCCCGATTGAGCTCGTGCTCTACGATGATCGCAGCGATCCCGCGACCGCAGCGCGCCTCTATGAGCGGCTGATCACGAACGACAACGTCGATCTCCTCCTCTCGCCCTGGGGCTCTGCCTCGACGGCGACGGCGAGCGCCGTGGCGGAGAAGCACAAGCGGGTGTTCATCAATGCCGGCGGGGCGTCCGAAGCCATCCATGGCCGCGGCTTCAAGCACATCTTCCAGGCGGCGGCCGCGATTTCCGCCTATGTCGAGGGGATCGGTCCGCTGGCCGAGAAGAACGGGTTGAAGACGATGGCCTTCATCGCGCGCGATTACGGCGCGGCGCGGGACATGCGCAAATCGCTCGACAAAGTCGCGGCGAAGCACAAATTCGAGATCGTGCTCACGGAATATTTCCCGGCGGGAACGTCCGACTACTCCTCGAACATCGCCCGGGCGCGGCAGCTCAACCCCGACATGTGGGTCTCGGTCGGCTACCCGAACGAGGCGATCGAGATGGTGCGCCAGTTCCGTTCGGTGAACTACATGCCGAAGTTCTTCATCCATAACGGTGCCTCTCAACCCGATTTCATTAAGGCCGTCGGCAAGGACAGCGAGTTCTTCTTCGCGATGTCGCTCTACGAACCGAGCCTAAAGACGAAAGGCAACGAGGCTTTCGTCAAAGGATTCAAGGATAAGTTCGGCTACGAGCCGGGCTATTACGCGGGATTTGCCTTCGCGGGCGCTACGGTTCTCGAAGAGGCCGTGAAGAAGACCGGCAGCCTCGACCAGGACAAGCTGCGCGAGACCCTGACGACGCTCGAGCTGGACACGGTCATGGGCCACCATAAGGTCGATCCGACAACGGGCCTGCAAGTCGGCGTCACCGGGCTCGTCGACCAGGTCCGGGGCGGCACGCTCGCCATCGTGTGGCCGGACGATCTGAAGACGGCGGACGCGATGATCCCCATGCCGGCCTGGGACAAGCGCTGAGGCGTGCTCCTGGACCGAGGACGCGCGATGAGCGAAGCGCCGCCGCTGGAGGTGCAATCCGTGACGACCGGCTACGGCGACGTCCCGGTCGTGCGGGGCGCCACGATGGCGTTCGAGCGCGGGCTCATGACCGCGATCATCGGCTCGAACGGGGCGGGCAAGTCGACGATCATCAAGGCCGCGGCTGGCCTCCTGCGCATCTGGTCGGGACGGGTCCTTGCCGGCGGCCAGGACATCACCCGCGAAGCCCCGCATCTGAGGCTCGGGCGCGGCCTCGCCTACGTGCCCCAGGGCCGCATCGTCATCCCCGAGATGTCGGTTCGGGACAACCTGGAACTCGGAGCCCATATCCTGGGCGGCGACCGCAAGCGCATCGACGCTGCGATCGAGCGCCTCGTCCGGATCTTCCCGATCATCGGCGAGCGCATGCGTCAGCATGCCGGGACCATGAGCGGGGGCGAGCAGCAGATGCTGGCGATCGCGCGCGCGCTGATCACCGACCCGACCGTCCTCATCCTCGACGAACCCTCGCTCGGCCTCTCGCCGAAATTCGTCGCCGTCGTGTTCGACAAGCTTCAGGAACTCTCGTCGTCCGGGCTCACCGTCGTGATGGTGGAGCAGAAGGCCTCCCACGTGCTCGGCGTCGCCCAGCGCGGCTACGTCATGCATACGGGCCAGGTCGCCTATCAGGGCGCGGCCGGAGATCTTCTCGTCAACGACAACGTGAAGCGCCTCTTCCTCGGCGAGGTGCCCGAAGAGCTGAAGCTCATCGTCGATGATGCCGACGATGTGTGAGCACAGGCTTCGGCGCTCGCTCCTCATCACGCCCGGCAATCGCCCCGACCGATTGGCGAAAGCGATCGCGCTTCCCGCCGACGCCTTCGTGTTCGACCTCGAAGACGGAGTTCCGCCGGACGCGAAGCCGGACGCCCGCCGGCTGGTCGTCGAGGCCGCGCGGCAGCTGGATCTCGGCGGACGCGAGCTTTGCGTCCGCGTGAGCGCGATCGGAACGCCCGACATCGACGCGGACTTGTCGGCGCTTCCGCTCGGCGTGATCGACACGCTGATGATCCCCAAGGTGGAGCGTGCCTCAGACCTCGCCGGGCTCGATCGCCGCCTCGCCGACCTCGAACGCGCGGCCGGCCGCAAGACCCCTCTCGATCTCATCGTCACGCTGGAGACCCCGCGCGGGATGCTCCGTGCCCTCGACATCGCGGATGCCAGCCCTCGAACCTCGGCTCTGTTCTTCGGCTCCGGCGACTATTCCGCCGCGACCGGCGGCGCCCTCACGGCGGCGGCGCTGCACGTCCCGCGCAGCATGGTGGTGGCGGCAGCCGCCGCCGCCGGGCTGCAGGCGATCGACGCTGCCTTCTTCATGGCCGTGAAGGACGCCGAGGCGACGCGCGAGGATGCCCGCACCGCCCGCGAGCTCGGCTTCTCGGGCAAGCTCGTCTTCCATCCGGTTCAGGTCGCGGTCGCGAACGAGGTCTTCAGCCCCACTGCGGAGGAAACGCGCTGGGCCGAACGTGTCGTCGCCGCCCACCGTGAAAGCGTCTCCCATGGGCGCGGGACGGCCATGGTGGACGGCGCTTTCGTGGCGATCGACATCGTGCTGATGGCGCAGCGAACGAGCAGCCGAGCCCGCGCCGTCGCCAAACAGGAGATCCTCCTTCATGCCGCGCGCTGACCTTCGAGGCGTCCTGCAATCGGGCGCCTTCATCGGCGCGCCGGGCGTCTTCGACATGATCTCCGCCCGGATGGCGGACGAATCTGCCTGCGAGGCGATCTACGTGACCGGCTACGGCACGGTCGCCTCGCATCTCGGTCTGCCCGATGCAGGCCTCGCCACCTATACCGACATGGTTGAGCGGGTCGGACGGATCGCGGCGGGCGTGCGGAAGCCGGTGATAGCCGACGCGGATACCGGTTATGGCGGACTCCTTAACGTCCGCCACACCGTGCGAGGCTACGAGGCGGCCGGCGTCGCCGCCATCCAGCTCGAAGACCAGGAATTCCCGAAGAAGTGCGGCCATACGCCGAACCGGCGCGTGATCCCGACCGACGACATGGTCCGCAAGATCAGGGTCGCGGTCGACAGCCGCTCCTCGCCCGAGGTCCTGATCATCGCCCGGACGGATGCCCGGACCTCGCTCGGTCTTGACGAGGCCCTTCGCCGCGGCGAGGCCTATGCCCGGGCGGGGGCCGATATCCTGTTCATCGAGAGCCCCGAGAGCGAGGATGAGCTGGCCCGCGTCGGCTCGAGCTTCGACATCCCGGTCCTGGCCAACATGGTGCACGGCGGCCGGACACCTGTCCTGTCCCGCAATCGTTTGATCGAGCTCGGCTTCCAGGTCGCGATCTACCCGGCCATCGGCTTCCTGGCCGTCGCCGAAATCCTGCGAAGGGCCTATTCCGGCATCGCGGCCGGGGAGGCCGAGCCGTCCGTGCCGCTCTACCGGTTCTCGGATTTCAACGAGCTGATCGGCTTTCCGGACATCTGGGAGTTCGAGCGGCGCTATGCCGATGCCCCGGTTCAGGAGGTGCAGACGCCATGAAGGTAGCCGGTGTCGCGACATCGGTCGGCGACGATGTCGATACGGACGTCATCTTCCCGGCCCGCTATCTCGCCGTGCTCGATCCGAAGGATCAGGCGAAGCACCTGTTCGAGCCGCTCGGTCCCGCCATTCGCGACAGCCTCATGCAGGGCGGGGTCCTGGTCGGCGGCTGGAACCTCGGCTGCGGCTCCTCGCGCGAGCACGCCGTCACCTCGCTGATCGGTGCCGGGACGCGGCTCGTGGTCGCGAAATCCTTCTCCCGGATCTTCTTTCGCAACGCCGTGAACAACGGCCTCGCGGTCGTGACGGCGCCGGATCTCGCCGATGGGCTCGCGGACGGCGATGAGGTCTCGGCCGATCTGGCGGCGGGAACGGCCGAAGCCCACGGCCGCATCTTCCCGTTCCCGCCTCTCAGCCCCGATTTGCTGGCCATCCTGTCGGCGGGCGGCCTCTGGGCCGCGCGCCGCGGCGTCGCGGCGGCCTGACCGCGCCAGCAGGATAGCATCCGATGAAGCAAACGCTCGCCGAGAAGATCATGTCGCGGCTCGCGGGCCGGGCCGTGCGGGCCGGCGACTTCGTCGAGATCGGGCCCGACTGGACCTTCAGCCTCGACGACGGCATCGGTCTGATCGACCGCTATCTCAAGCAGAACGCGGTCGAGAGGCTCGTCGCGCCCGACAAGATCGCGGTCTTCTACGACCATTACTCCCCGGCGGACACGCCGCTCCACGCCCATGTGCAGCGCATCGGCCGCGTGCTCTGCGAGCGGCACGGCATCAAGAAGCTGTTCGATGTCGGCGAAGGGATCTCGCATCAGATCGCCGTCGAGAGCGGCCTGATCCGCCCGGGCGACATGGTCACGAACACCGATTCGCACACGACCACGATCGGCGCCGTGGGCGCCCTCGGCTGCGGCGTCGGCTGCGCCGAGATGGCCTATCTCTGGACGCACGGTCAGCTCTGGTTCCGGGTGCCGGAGAGCGTCCGGGTTATGCTCGACGGTCGGCTTGCGCCGGGCGCCTCCGCCAAGGACGTCGTGCTGACGATCCTGCAGCGGATATCGGCCCGTGGGGCCATCTACGCCTCCGTCGAGTATCACGGCGCGGCCCTGGAGCAGTTCGGCATCCCGGACCGGATGACGCTCTGCAACATGGGCATCGAGATGGGAGCGAAATTCGCGACCGTACCGGCCGATGGGGTCACGCGAGCCCATTACTCGGCTCTCGGAATCGAGATCGGCGAGCCGCCGCAGCCCGACAGGGGCGCGGTCTATGCGGCCGAGCACAGGATCGACCTCGCCACCATCGAGCCGATGGTCTCGGTCCCGAACCGGGTCGATGACGTGCACAGGGTCGCGTCCCTGGCGGAGGTGCGGATCAACCAGGCCTTCCTCGGCACCTGCACCAACGGACGCTACGAGGACCTCGAGGTCGCGGCCGACATCATGCGTGGCCGCAAATTGGCCGAGGGGGTCCGGATGATGGTGACGCCGGCCTCCCGCGCCGTTTTCAAACGGGCGCTGGCGGACGGGTTGATCGAGACCTTCGTCGATGCGGGCTGCACCGTCACGACGCCGGGCTGCGGCGCCTGCGCGGGTATTCACCAGGGGGTGCTGGCCGAGGAGGAGGTCTGCATCGCTTCGTCGAGCCGCAACTTCATCGGCCGGATGGGGAACCGCGACGCCCGCATCTATCTCGCGTCGCCCGCGACGGTGGCGGCCAGCGCGCTCGCCGGCCGCATCGTCGATCCGCGCCTCAGGCCGTAGGCCGGCCGGCATGCTGCCGCCGCGCCGCCTCCGAGCCCGCTCATGCCCTCGAAGTCAGGCCAGTCCCGAAGTTCAGTCCGATGGGGGCGGCAGGAGGCCGAGCATGGCTTCGCCCATCACGACCATGCGGCCGATCATCAGCCCGGTGAAGTCGTCGAGCGCCGCCAGAACCATGCGCCGCGGCTCGGGCGCGAGGTCGGGGGCGTGGGCGCTGCGCAGCGAAAGCAGTTCGGCCGAGGCAATCCTCCGGGCGTCCGTGATCAACCGCGCCTGCTCCGCCTGGAGGGCGCCGCTCCGGTGATGAGGCGTGAGCGCGGTGTGGCAGAGGGCCAGGAAGGCGGGCCAGTGCCCGAGGTGCCGGTAGAGACTCGCGATCGCGACGCTCGGGCCCAGCCGCCCCAGCCCGTCAAGCTCCCGGACGAGTGAGAGGAGCGACGTTGGCAACTCCGCGAGCGAGAGAAGTCGCGGCACGTTCCGAAGCGGACCCGCTCGCGGCTCCGCCCGGACGGGACCTGTCCGCTGTCGAGGCGCCGCATCGTCTCTGTCGCCAAGAACCGCGAGAGCGGCCAGGAGCGCCAAGATGTTGACCGAGTTCGCTCGATTGTAATCCGCGATCAAGGCCGAGATGGCGACCCTGTCGTCGACCCCGACGCCGACGCTCTCCCAGACGTATTCGGGGACGGGAACGTCGGGCAGGCGCAGGCCGGCACGAAGTTCGACGGCGCGCTGCTCGAGCTGCGGCGACAGATAGATCGGCTTCAGCAGCCCCCAGGTCCAGGGGAGGCCGCCCGGAATGGTCGCGAGATGCCGCCAGATGAGATTGACGAAGGGAAGGTCCAAGGTGGCGCGGAGATCGGCGTAGATCGCCGCGACCTCGCCGGTGGCGTCCTCCTCCCGCACGGCCGCGATCGGATCGGCTTCGTTCATTGAGCCATGCTCCTCTTGTAGAAGACCGCGCCCGAGACACGGACACACACGCCACGGCACGATAGCTCCGCCCTGCCGATCTGGCCACGATGAGCGACGCGCGAGGGGCTCTTCAGCAACCCGGATGGGAGCGCGCGCAGATCCATCCGGGTTCAGCCCGGATGCCGGCGCCGCGCGGGGGCGAGGGCCGCGTGCTCGCGGATCGCGAGGGCGTTCTCCGTCGCGGCCTGGGCGGCGGTGTTGTCGAAGATGCACCAGGTCTCGGCCCCGGACGCAGATTCACGAGCCAAAAGCGGAGCAAGCTCGTCGAGATACTCGCGCGCGTAGGACGAACGGTAGATCTGCGGCGATCCGTGCAGGCGATAATAGGCGAGACCCGGCCAGCCATCGGGGTGAGCAGCCTCGGGCGCCCGCGCCGGATCGGCCGCGACCCGCGCGACCCGGTTCTCGTTCAGGCACGCGTCCGCCGCCTCCGTGAACCAGCTCGCATGGCGAGGCTCGCACGCGACCGAGCCGGCGAAGCGCTCACGCAGGGTCGCGATGAAACCTTCCACGGTCGCGCGCTCAAAGGCGAGGCTTGGCGGCAGCTGGACGAGCAGAGGCCCAAGTTTCGAGCCGAGGCCACCGATTTCGGCTAGAAACACGTCGAGCGCCTCCGCGACGTCCACGAGGCGTCGCTCGTGCGTGATGCTCCGCGGCGCCTTGACCGAGAAACGGAACTCGGGCGGCACCGAGGCTGCCCAGCGCTCGTAAGTCGAGCGCCGGTGAGGTCGGTGGAACGACGAGTTGATCTCCACCCCGTGGAAGATCTCGGCATAGCGGGCAAGATGACTTCCGCTCCCCGGAAACTCGGGCGCGTGACGAGGCGGGATGCTCCAGCCGGCCGTGCCGATGAACGGAATAGAGCTTGTCATCGCGAGCGGGCTCCGCGTGATAGGGGCGCGGCCGCTCGCGTCGATCCGCTGCACCGGAACGTGCGACGTCCGTCACCCGCGCCCGAGACTCGACCTGTACCATCACGATCATACGTGGCACGCTTGGGTACCGGCAGCCAAAAAGCATAGGTTTCCCGTGTCCGGCCTCCCTTTCGGCACTGAGATGCGCCCGATGGAGGCGCGTTCGGTTCTCTCCTTGCCGGCGGAACCCGGTTGGCAGTTCGAACCGAAATGGGACGGCTTTCGCTGCCTCGCGTTTCGGGATGGCCAGGATGTCCAGCTCCTTGCGAAATCCGGGAAAACGCTCGGGCGCTTCTTCCCGGAGATCGTCTCGTTCCTGCGTGGCCTGCCCGTGCCGCGCTTCGTGCTGGACGGAGAGCTGGTCCTGCCTTCCGGGGCGGAGCCGTCCTTCGACGCCCTCCAGGCGCGCCTGCACCCTGCCGAGAGCCGCATCAGGAAGCTGTCAGTCGACACGCCCGCCGCTTTGGTCCTCTTCGACATGCTGGCCACCCCCGATGGCGAGAGCCTCGTCCAGACGCCGCTCGAAAGCCGCCGGGTGGCCCTGGAGCATTTCGTCCGCAGTCTCGGGAGCCAGGGCGCGTTCCGGCTTTCGCCGTATACCCGCGACTTGAGCACGGCCGAGGCTTGGCTTGCCCGTTCCGGCGGCGCGCTCGACGGGGTCGTGGCGAAGCGCATCGCCGGGCTGTATGGGGTCGGGCGACGCGACATGCTGAAGGTCAAGCGGCTGCGCACGGCCGATTGCGTCGTCGGCGGCTTCCGGACCGAGAAGGACCAGACGCTCGTCGCCTCGCTCCTTCTCGGTTTGTTCAACCGGGAGGGGAAACTCGACCATGTCGGCTTTACGTCCGGCATCGCGGATCGCGACAAGCCGGCCCTGACCAGGCGGCTGGAGGCTCTGATCGAGCCGCCGGGTTTCACCGGCAAGTCTCCAGGCGGGCCAAGCCGCTGGAGCACGGAGCGCAGCGACGAGTGGCTGCCGCTGCTGACCGAGCTCGTGATCGAGGTGCGCTACGATCACGTGACCGGCGACCGCTTCCGGCACGGGACGAAGCTTCTGGGCTGGCGCCCCGACAAGGCGCCGCAGCAATGCACCTTCGAGCAGATGGAACGCGAGCCGCCGCCCGACCTTCTCCTCAAAGGAATGGGCACGCGATGAACCCGGCTTCGCCAAAGGAAGAGACAGAGGTGCAGGGAGTCCGGCTCACGATCCCGGACAAAGTTCTCTATCCCGAGCAAGGCATCACGAAGCGAGCGCTCGCGGAATACTATGTCCAGGTCGCGCCACTGATGCTTCCTCACGTCGAGAACCGGCCGATCACGCTTGTTCGCTGCCCGACCGGACGGCAGAAAAAGTGCTTCTACCAGCGTCATGCGGGCTCCGGCGTGTCGGCCGAGCTGAAGCAGATCGAGATCGCCGGGTTCGAGACATCGGGCGCCTACCTCTATCTCGAGGACGTGCGTGGCCTGGTCGCGCTGGTTCAAATGGGCGTGCTCGAAATCCACCCCTGGAACGCCCGGGTCGACCAGCCCGACCGCCCGGACCGCGTCATATTCGATCTGGACCCCGGCGAGGGGCTCAGCTTCGCCGATGTGGTCGAGGCAGCCCACGCCGTTCGGCTCGCGCTCGAGGCCATCGGGCTGATGACATTCGTCAAGACGACCGGCGGAAAAGGGCTGCACGTCGTCGCGCCCATCGAGAGACGACACGATTGGGCTGAGGTGAAGCGGTTCGCGAAGGCGGTCGGCGACAAACTGGCCGCGAAGGAGCCCGACCGGTTCCTGACCCGGATCTCCAGGGCGGAACGACGCGGGCGCATCTTCGTCGACTACCTCAGAAACGATCCCACCTCGACCGCAGTCGCACCCTACTCCCGGGCACGAGGCACCGGTTGGAAGGCTTCAACCATGCGCGCCAATGCGGGCTGCCAGTATTGCGGATGTTGATGACGTGCGCCCCACCATAGGCGGGCGGGCAGGGCATGCCCCAGCGCAGCATCGCGAGCTCGCGGTCCTCTGCGCCACCGCGGATGACCGGCGCCATCTGGTCCGGGAAGATCGCGGGGAATGACGGCAAGTTCCCGGTCAGGTCCCGGTCCACCCGGAATAGCCGGCGGATCGCTTCCTGGTTGGTCGTCACGCTGTAGAGGTTGCACATTCCGTCGATGTCTGCCGCTCGAAGCACGTCGACCCCTTTTAGTCTAGGGCCTTGGAAAGCGAGCGTTTGTGCCGAACAAGCGATCTCCACAGCCTCGATCGGCCGCAGCACCCTGACCGCCCTTGAGCGACGCTGGTGCGCGAGCGCGGGCTCAGTACACGTCGGCCTGGTAGCGCCCGGCCTTCTTCAGCGCATTGACGAAGCCGATCGCCTCGTCGGTCGAGCGTAGCCCACAGGAGGCGACGATCTCGACCAGCGCCGCTTCCACGTCCTTGGCCATGCGCTTGGCGTCGCCGCAGACGTAGACGTGCGCGCCTTGCACGAGCCATTGCCACAGCTCCGGGCCGACCTCTCGCATGCGGTCCTGTACGTAGAACTTATCCTGGCCGTCGCGCGACCAGGCGAGCGACAGGCGGGTCAGCACGTTGGCCTGTTTCAGCGCGTGCAACTCGTCCTTGTAGAGAAAGTCGGTCGCCTGCCGCTGGTGTCCGAAGAAAAGCCAATTCGGGCCGGGCGCCGCGAGCGCCTGGCGCTCGAGCAGGAACGCCCGGAAGGGCGCGATGCCGGTCCCGGGCCCGACCATGATGACGGGCGTCGCCGGGTCGGCAGGAAGCGCAAAGTTGTGCGCCTCCTGCACGTAGCACTTCATGCGCTCTCCGGGCTCGACGCGCTCGGCCAGATAGGTCGACGCGACGCCGCTCCGGATGCGCTTGTTGACCAGGAACCGCACCGCGTCGACGGTGAGCGAGACCCGCCCCGGCGTGGCCTTCAGGGACGAGGAGATCGAGTAGAGGCGCGGCTGCAACGGCTCCAGCGCATCCACGAACGCCTCCGGATGAGGCCGCACGCCGGCGAACTTCTGCAACGCCGCCATGGCGTCAAGATGGGGGGCGTCGCCGTCCGGGTCCTCGCCGCGGGCCAGCGCGCGGGCCTTCTCCCGCACCTTCCCGCCCGAGACGTACGAGAACAGCTCAAAAAGGGAATCCGGCGCCGCGCCGAGCGAGACTTCGTCGTGCAGCACCTGGCGCAGGGTGCGGCCGCGGACCTCGGTCGTGTGCGCCGCGCCCAGCATGGCGATGGTCTGGTCGACGAGGCCGAAGCCGTTCTTGGCGAAGATGCCGAACGAATCGCCGACCTCGTAATCGAGCCCGCTCTCAGCGAGGTCGAATTCGATGTGCCAGGTGTGCTTCTCGGACTCGTCGCCGTTCAACCGGCGGCGGGACAGGAAGGTGGCCTCGGCGGGATTTTCACGCGACCGCCCGGGCGCGCCGGTCGGCGCCGCCTGAGGGGCCGCCTCCTCGGCGCGGAGCGATGCGTCCGCGCCCGCAGGCGCCGTGGGGAGTTCCTCGACGAGCTTCTTCACCCGACGGGAGGTGTCCTTGCCGCCGGGGGCGCACAGGTTCAGCCGCTCCTCAGACTTGAGGAAGATGGCGTTGGCGTAGTCCGCGCAGCTATAGCCGCACTGACCGCAATCCTGCTGCGCCATGGCGGCCATGAGGCGCGGCGCGAGCGGCTTTCCGTCCGCGAGCCTCATGCGGTCGTCGACCGTCATGGCGGGATCATGCCAGGGCGCGTCGTCGTTGCTCGCGAGGTCGGGACTGGCCGGAGCCGCACCTCCACCCGAGACCAGGGAGGCCGCCTCGCCCTCCCGAAGGGGCGTCGCTCCGATCGTGTGGGGCGCGATCGCGGCCGCCAGGAAGCCGGACAGCCAGGCACGCTGCTCCGTGGTGAACGGGGCGTTCTCCGGGACGAGCAGGACCGGGGAGACAACCGGCTGCACGCTCATGCGAGCGCCTCGTCGGCCATGCGTTTCAGCGTTTCGCCGTCGTGGCGGCGGGCGAAGGTATGGAAGCTCTCGCCCGGCTCGGAACGGCGCGCGAGATAGGCCTTGAGGAGGCCCTCGACATGTCGCGGCGCGTCCTCCGCCTTCACGTCGAGATAGACCAGCTTCGCGACGGCGGCGTCGCTCCCGAAGCCGCCCCCTACATGGATGTTGTAGCCCTCGACCTGATCGTCCTCGCCGACCGCGACCTTGGCGCCGATCAGGCCGATATCGCCAATATAATGCTGGGCGCAGGAGTTCGGGCAGCCGGTGAGGTGGATGTTCACCGGCTGGTCGAGGGTGATCCGGGCTTCCGTGTGCTCCGCGATCGCGAGCGCGTCGCCCTTGGTGTCGGAATTGGCGAACTTGCAGCCCCGGTTGCCCGTGCAGGCGACGAGGCCCGCGCGGATCGAGTTGGCCGTCCAGCCGAGCCCGATCGCCTCGAGATGCGCCTTCGCGTCCTCGACCTTGGCGTCCGGAACACCCGAGATGAGGAGGTTCTGCCAGACGGTGAGGCGGAGATCGCCGTCGCCGGTCTCGCGCGCGATCGCGGCCAGCACCCGCATTTGAGCGGCCGTCATCTTGCCCACCGGCAGCGCCACGCCGATCCAGTTAAGGCCGGGCTGCTTCTGCGCATGAACCCCGATATGGGCCAGGCGGTCGTAATGCGGACGCGGCTTCAGGTGGGAGGCCGCGACACGGGTCAGGTTGCCTCCGAGCTTCTCCTCGACGGCCTTCAGGAATCGCTCGAAGCCCCACTCGTCGAGGACGTATTTGAGCCGCGCCTTGTTGCGGTTGGTGCGGTCGCCGTGATCGACGAACACGCGCACGATCGCGTCCGCCACCCCGACGGCCTCGCTCGGCCGCACCACCACGCCGGTGTCGCGGGCAAAATCCTCGTGTCCCGTGATGCCGCCGAGCAGGAGCCGATACCATATGCCGGGCTCGATCGGAGCGCCTTCCGCCACTTCGACGGCCTGAAAGCCGATATCGTTCGTGTCCTCGAGCGTGTGGATGATGCCGCCGCCGTCGAAGGCGACGTTGAACTTGCGCGGAAGCCCGTACATCACGCGGCTGTTCAGGATGTGGTGGTGCCAGGCGCGCGCGTCCGGCCGGGTGTCAAGCAGTTCCTGCCGGTCGATCCCGGCTGTCGCCGAGCCGGTGACGTTGCGGATGTTGTCGGCCCCCGCGCCTTTCGCGACCAGGCCGACATCCGCCAGCGCTTCGAGCAGGGCCGGACCGTTCTGCGGCAGGATTTCGCGGATCTGCAGGTTGGCCCGGGTCGTCACATGAGCGTAGCCGCCGCCGAAGCGCTGGGCGATGTCGGCCACCGCCGCGAATTGCCAATGGCTGAGGATCCCGTTCGGGATGCGCAGCCGGCACATGTAGCTGTCCTGGTTCGGCGCCACGTAGAAGAGGCCGTGATAGCGCCAGCGGAAATTGTCCTCCGGTTTCGGCCTGGCGCCGCCGAGCGCCTCGCGCTTCAGGCGGTCGTACGAATCCAGCGGATGCTCGGCCCGCTTCCACTTCTCCTGATCGGCGAGCTTCTTGCCCGCGCCGGTGATCCGGTCCTGGGCGTGGAAGACCGGCGTATCGGGCCCGACCGGCTCAGGCCCCCCGGGCGGGCCGGCCGAGGGCGCGCCACCAAGGCCCCGCACCGCAGCCGCCCCGGAGGCGAATCCCTCAAGCCACCGCTTCTGGTCCGACGAGAATTCCGCTCCCATGATGATGGCGTTCGATGATGATCCGAGGTGAATGCGCGGGGCGTTTCGCATGGAACGTGCCACGCGTACTTGCGAGACTGGCCGCCCAGCAGGCCAGCCAGACGGGTCTGCTTTGCAGGATACGCCGGCCGCTTGTGCAGCGCACAAATCCGCCCGAGGAGATCGTCACGAAGCTGCGGCAGGTTGAGGTGCTGACAGCGCAGGGTCGGACGGTCGCGGAGGCGATCCGGTCGATTGGCGTGACGGAGGTGACGTTCTATCGTTGGCGGCAGGAGTATGGCGGCCTGAAGGGCGACCAGGTGAAGCGCCTGAAGGAGTTGGAGGCCGAGAACACGCGGCTCCGCCGAGCCGTTGCCGACCTCACCGTGGAGAAGCTGATTCTGCGCGAGGCTGCCTCGGGAAACTTCTGAGCCCCGCTCGTCGCCGCGCCTGCATCGAGCAGGTTGTCGTCCAGCACGGCGTGTCCGAGCGCATGGCATGCCGTGTGCTCGGACAGCATCGCTCGACGCAGCGCAAGGTTCCCACGACCCCGGACGACGAGGCGGCTCTGACGGCCGACATCGTCGCGCTCGCCATCCAGTACGGCCGCTATGGCTATCGTCGGATCACCGCCATGCGTTCAACCCGGACCACCCGGTGGGGGCTGGCCGCGGAGCAGCGCTGGAGGAGGCGCTTGCCAAACGGCCGCCCCGAGATCTCTGCTGCAATTGCGAGACACTCATCAAAGCGGATGGTCGGTCGAAGTAACGATTTTAGGATAGACTTTGATGACGGCCGCGGGCCGTCTTCTGACGGCGTAGGGCCCGTAAGGGTCCAGGACCTGGACCTACGCGGAGACTTCGCTGTGCGCGTATGGCGTTCGAAGACGATCGGCCAGGTCCGAGCGGACCTCGTGATTACCAATGCCGGCGATCGCGCCGTCGCGGCGCGTGCCTTCATCGAGGCGTTGCGCTGACGTGCTTCGTCGTGGGAGGCCACTGGATGTTCACAGCGGCGAATGGCTGGAGCCATCGGCCCTATGACGGAGGAGAGGCAAAGATGCGGTTCGTCGACAAGCCCGCGCTGACGAGCGCAGCAGCGACGCTCGTTGCCGCTCTTTTCGGCCTCCAGCCGCCCGACGCGGCGGCCCAGACCGGGAGTAGCGCCGCCCAGATCGGGCCGCGGCCCTTCTATCTCGTCGACACAATGAAGGATGGCTCAGCGAAGGAACGCCTCAAGGCGTGCGGCCCCGATCGGGTCTACACGGCCCGCAACTTCTCGATCTCGCACCGCGGCGCGCCGCTCCAGTTCCCGGAGCATACGCGGGAGGGCGTGCTGGCGGCAGCCCGCATGGGCGCGGGCGTGATCGAGTGCGACGTCGCCTTCACCAAGGACCGTCAGCTCGTCTGTCGCCACGCGCAATGCGACCTGCACACAACGACCGACATCCTGGCGAAGCCGGCCCTCGCGGCGAAATGCACGACGGGCTTCACGCCTGCCGACCCGGCGAGCGGTCGCAAGGCCTCCGCAAAATGCTGCGCGAGTGATCTCACGCTAGCTGAATTCAAGACGCTCAACGCCAAGATGGACGCGGCGGATCCGGCGGCGACCACGCTGGAAGGTTACATGAAAGCGACCCCGCGATGGCGCACGGACCTCTATGCCACGACCGGCACGCTGATGTCGCTCAAGGACTACATCGCGCTCGTGAAGTCGCTCGGCCGGAAGTTCACGCCGGAGCTGAAGTCGCCGGAGGTGCCGATGCCCTTCGAGGGCGGCTACACGCAGGATCAATACGCCCAGCAGATGATCGACGCGTTCAAGGAGGCCGGCGTACCCGGGTCGGACGTCTATCCGCAGAGCTTCCAGCTGCGCGATATCCTGTACTGGCTGGAGAAGGAGCCGGCCTTCGGGAAGCAGGCGGTGCTCCTGGACGACCGTGACGAGACCGACAAGGCGTTCGACGTGACGAAGCCCGCGACCTGGAAGCCCTCGATGCGGGAGCTGGCCGACAAGGGCGTGAAGATCCTCGCCCCGCCACTGTGGATGCTCGTCCGGGCAGGCGACGACGGCGCGGTCAAGCCTTCGGTTTATGCCGAGGAGGCCAAGAAGGCCGGGCTCGGTCTCATCGCCTGGTCGCTCGAGCGCTCGGGCCCTCTCAAGGACGGCGGAGGCTACTACTATCAGTCCATCAAAGCCGTCACGGACCGGGACGGCGATATGCTGAGCCTGCTCGATGTCCTGCACCGGGATGTAGGGGTGATCGGCGTGTTCTCCGACTGGCCGGCGACGACGACGTTCTATGCGAATTGCGTGGGCGCGCCCTGATCCAGCTGACCGCGCCAAAGCAGGTCAGCGCCAGAACGGTTTCGCCTCGACGAAGCACGGTGCGCCTTGGCCGCGGACGCGAGAAGCGCGGCCTCACGGCTACCCTGCTCCCCAGCCGCGTGCCCGGCTGCGAACAGAAATCGGGGCGATACGGTCCCCGCCGTCGCGGCTATTTCGCCTCGCGAGGAATGACGAAGGCGCAGCCGCAGTCAGGGGAAAATAGCCGGCGGACGCCGTTGCGGAGACGAGCGAGGGGGCTCGCCACCGCCCCCCTCGGCCAGATCAGCCCATCACAGGACGAGGTAGAGCGTGTTCCAGTACGCAATGGCCGCGATGACGAGGTTCAGCCCCGAGGCGCGGTGCTGTTGGTTTTCCAAGGTTCGGTCGGCGAAGCGCCCCTGCCGGTGGGCGTAGACCGCCTGCGCCAACCCGTGGCGCGCCTCGCCCTTGTTCAGCCCGGCCTGGCAGGCTCGACGCTGCAACGGGCTCTCGAGTCAGTTGAGGGTGAACAGCGTGCGCTCGATGCGCCCGACCTCCGCGAGCGCGAAGTCGAGGCGGTTCTGGCGCTTGTAGGCGCCGAGCTTCTTCAGCATCGTCGAGGGCGCGACAGCGCCCGCCTTGATCGACGCCGCCAAGCGGACGAGCCTCTCCCCTTCTGCCTGGCAGCGCCTCTCGGCCGGCGAGGGAACCAAGGGCGCCCGGCTGTCCGATTGGGCGGAGCCAGCTTGAGGCTCCGGCAGGCGCAGCCTGTTGGAGAGGCTGGCGGAGGGCTATTGCGAACTGGCCGATCTCCAAGGGTCCGATGATGCCGAGGAGCAACCGGTCTGTGGACGCGAGGTCTTCTGATCCGCCGCAGCCTGGCTGACGGCGAGCTGGCCTTCTTCTCGACCTGGTGCCCGGCCGGGACCGACATCGCCACGCTGGTCAAGGTCGAAGGCCATCGCTGGGCCATCGAGGACAGCTTCGAGACCGCCAAGAACGAGTTGGAGCTCGATCACAACGAGACCCGCTCCTGGCACGGCTGGCATCGGCCACGTCTCTCTCGTCATGCTCGCCTTCGCCATGATGGCCGAGATCCGGCATCGTGCGAACGCCATGCCGCCCCCAAAAAGCAGAAAACGGTCGCCCACGACCGCGCTCTGATCCGGTGGTCGGTCCAGGAAATCCGCCGCATCGCCGTTCGGCTCGCTCAGCGCACCATCCATTCCGCTGACGTCATCGCAGGGTCCGTATGGCGCCGAGCTCACCAAGCCGCCACACGACAAGCTCATCTCAAACACAGATCGCAAACTGTAATTTTAGGCCGAGCCCGGAGCTCGTCGCCGATCCGCCGGTTCTGCCCGCGGACGAGCCTAGGCAAGCCTCGATATCCGCCACCGGCTGGCGTCCCAGGCGCGGCTCCGGGCCCGCGCGGACCGAGGGATCGTCGTCGTGGTCATGCACGACCCTGGACCTCGAAAGCCCGCCGATGGACCACGTCCTGCCGGTCCTCCGGCAGGCGCGGTCATGAGGGAAGCTCGCCGGCGCCGCGCAGGCTCGCCTCGTCCGGCCGAAATCCTGCGCGGGCTGCCCTGAGCGCCTCCGTCAGCACGGCCAGGTCGCCGATCTGGTTGGCGAGGATCAAGATGAGGCGCGCGTCGAAGGCCGCGCTCTCCACCTCGCCAAGGCCCTCATGGGCGCGCATCAGCGCGTCGTAGAACCGGTCCGCCTCGCCCGCGAAGTGGTCCTCGCGCCGGAAATCCGCCATCAGGCCGCCACCCGGGCCGGCGCCCCCGCGCGGCCGCTCGCCACGCGGAACGCGGCCGCGACGCGATCGGGGTCGAGGGCGTCGAACCGCGCCGCGACGTGCTGGTCCGGCCGGATCAGGAACGTCGCGCCGGGGGCGCCCCCGTAGCGCTCTGCCGCCCGGCCGTCGGTATCGACCACCATGTCGGCGCCGGGCAGGTCGAACGGGCGATCCGCGACGGCGACCACCCGCACATCCGGCGCGAGCCAGGTGAGGCGGGAGAGGTCGGGCGGATCCTCCCACCTCATGAAGGCGAGCACAGTGAAACCGCGGCCGAGCCGGCCTAGAAGCCAGCCCGCCCGGCCATCCGCATCGGTGACGGGCGCGTCAGGGCATGCCACGCCCGGCTGCACGCCGGCCTGCGCCGGATCGGCAGGCCCCTGCAGGCTCATGCCCGCGAGGCCGCAGGGCTGCGAAAGCCGGCCGGCATTGAGGAGAGCGCGAGCGAAAGGCAGGTCCGGCGCGAGCGTCAGGACTCCGTCCCGGAAGCGGCGCTCGGCCGCGCTCTTCGGCGTCATGAAGTTGGTCGTCCGGCTCGACGCGGCGATGTTCTCGTCCGCGCCGTGCCCGCGCTCCTCGTCATAGGTGTCGAGAAGGCTCGCGGGCGCCTGGCCGCCGATCACGAGCGCGAGCTTCCAGGCGAGGTTGTCGACGTCCTGGATGCCGCCATTGCCGCCGCGCGCCCCGAAGGGGGACACGACATGCGCGCTGTCGCCGGCGAAGATCACGCGGCCATGCACGAAGCGCTCGAGCCGGGCGCACCGGAAGGCATAGACCGAGCACCATTCGAGCTCGAACGGCCTTCCCTCGCCCAGCACGGCCCGGACGCGCGGGATCACCCGCTCCGGTCGGCGCTCCGCCTCCGGGTCGGCGTCCGGCCCGAGCTGGAAATCGAGCCGGTACACGTCGTCCGGCTGCTTGTGCAGCAGCGCGCTCTGGCCGGGGTGGAAGGTCGGCTCGAACCAGAACAGGCGCTCGTTCGGGAAATCCGCCTCCGTGCGGATATCCGCGATGAGGAAGCGCTCCTCGAAGACGGGGCCGGTGAACGGCAGGCCCATGCGGGTGCGGGTCGGAGACCGCGCGCCGTCGGCCGCGATCACCCAATCGGCCCGGAGCCGATACGGCCCCTCCGGCGTCGCGACCTCGAGGGTCGCGCCCGACCCGTCGGAGGAGAGGCCGACCACCTCGTTCTTCCAGCGCAGATCGATCAGGGCCGGGAAGTCGCCGGCGCGCTCCACCAGGTACTGCTCAACGTAGTATTGCTGGAGGTTGATGAAGGCCGGCATCTTGTGCCCACCCTCCGGCAGCAGATCGAAGCTATAGAGTTCCCGATCGCCGTGGAATACCCGCCCGACCTGCCAGGTGACGCCCTTCGCGACCATGCGGTCGCCGATTCCGAAACGATCGAAGATCTCGAGGCTGCGCTTCGACCAGCAGATGGCCCGGCTGCCGACGGACACGACGTCGCTGTCGTCCAGGACCACGACCGGGACGCCGCGGCCGGCGAGGTCGATGGCGGCCGAGAGCCCGACCGGGCCGGCGCCGATCACCGCGACGGGCCTGCTCGCACCCGGCCCGTCGCGGAGCTCCGGAGGCGTGACGTAGGGGAAGCGCGCATAGCTGTAGCTGCCCATTAGCCGTTAACCTCGCGGCTGCCCTGAGGAGTTGTGCCCCAGTTCACGTCGCCTCACCACCCGGTCTGGGTGCCGTGATCCCTCCCCGCTTAGCGGGGAGGGTGGATCCGAGCGGAGCTCGGAGACGGGTGGGGTGGCGGCTTCTCCGGCTGGAACACAGCGCTTCGTCCCCCTCCGTCGGCCCCTGCGGGGCCGCCACCTCCCCTGTAGGGGAGGATCAGGCCAGCGATCGTTCGATGTTGGAACCAGTAATGGCTCGCTTGCCTTCGCACCCCCCGGCCCGTAGAGCCGCGCCGCGGCGGCGGACAGGATCGATGGCCTTCAAGGAACTGGTGTTCTCGGGCGTCCAGCCGACTGGAAACCTGCATCTCGGCAATTATCTCGGCGCCATCAAGCGTTTCGTCGCCCTGCAGGAGAGCCACGATTGCATCTATTGCGTCGTGGACCTGCACGCGCTGACCGCGACCCTGAACCAGCCAGACCTCCGCGCCCAGATCCGCGAGGTCACGGCCGCGTTCCTGGCCTCCGGCATCGATGCCGAGCGCCACATCGTCTTCAACCAGAGCCAGGTGCCGGCCCATGCCGAGCTGGCATGGATCTTCAACTGCGTCGCCCGCATCGGCTGGCTGAACCGCATGACGCAGTTCAAGGAGAAGGCCGGCAAGGATCGCGAGAACGCCTCCGTTGGGCTCTTCGCCTATCCCTGCCTGATGGCGTCGGACATCCTGGTCTACCGGGCGACGCACGTGCCGGTCGGAGAGGACCAGAAGCAGCATCTCGAGCTGACCCGCGACATCGCCCAGAAGTTCAACAACGATTTCGCGCCCGCGATCGCCGAGAAGGGTTTCAGTGACGGCTTCTTCCCGCTGACGGAGCCCCTGATCGGCGGCCCGGCCGCGCGCGTCATGTCGCTGCGGGACGGGACGAAGAAGATGTCGAAGTCGGACGCCTCCGACAATTCCCGCATCAACCTGACGGACGACGCCGACACGATCGCCCAGAAGATCCGCAAGGCGAAGACCGACGCCGAGCCGCTCCCGTCCGAGGAGGCCGGTCTCGCCAAGCGCCCGGAAGCCGAGAACCTCGTCGGCATCCATGCGGCCTTCGCCGGTACGGCCAAGGCCGACGTGCTCCGGCAATACGGGAACGCGCAGTTCTCGACCTTCAAGTCGGCCCTCGTCGACCTCGCCGTGTCGAAGCTCGGGCCGATCGGGTCCGAGATGAGCCGGCTCATGAGCGATCCGGGCCATATCGACTCGGTGCTCGCCCGCGGCGCCGATCGCGCCGCCGCCCTGGCCGAGCGCACGATGGCGGACGTGAAGGACATCGTCGGCCTCCTGCGGCGCTGAGGCCTCGCGGCCCTGCCCCGCCTTGCCGCCGGCGCGCCGGTTGGCCATGGTTCGGGTGCGGCGGAGGGGGACGGTCATGCAGGGGGCGACGCGGCGATCTTTCGAGGCCGGGCATCGGCCGAAATTCCTCGTCGTGGTGGACGGCACCCCCGAATCGAGCCGTGCGGTCCATTTCGCGGCCCGGCGCTCCGCCAGAACGGGAGCCAGCATGCTGATGCTGGGCGTGATCACCCCGCCAGACAGCTTCGAGTGGTTGGGCGTCGGGGACGTGCTCCGGGCCGAGGCCGAGGACGAGGTGGCGGGTTTGCTCGACGCAGCCTCGGAGCATGCCCGAACGGCCGCCGGCGTCGACGCCGAGCGGATCCTCAAGGAGGGCGACCGGGCGGAGGCGATCCTGGAGCTGATCGCCGAGGACGACGACATCTCGTTCCTGGTGCTCGCGGCCGCGAGCGAGAGCTCGGGTCCGGGACCCCTCGTGACCGGCATCGTGGCCAAAGGGTCGTCGACCTTTCCGGTCCCGATCGTGATCGTGCCTGGAAATCTCACCGACGACGAGATCGACGCGCTCGCGGGTTGAGCGGGCGCTTGGAATCCGGGCCTGCGGTCACATCTGATGCAACGCGTGCTATGATCCGGGCAACGCCCGACGATCGGCATCAAGGAAACCCCCGATGTTCATCCAGACCGAAGTCACACCAAACCCCTCCACCCTGAAGTTCCTGCCCGGCCGGGTCGTCATGCCGAGCGGCACCTTCGACGCCCAGGACGAGACGCAGGCGGCCGGCTCGCCTCTCGCCAAGCGGCTCATCGCCATGCCGGAGGTCGCGGGAGTCTTCCTCGGTCACGACTTCATCACGGTGACCAAGCGCGACGGCGAGTGGCACCACCTGAAGCCCGCGATCCTCGGCGAGATCATGGAGCATTTCATGTCGGGCGCGCCCGTCGTGGGAGAAGGAGGCTCGCAGCCCGACACGGACGGCTCCGAGTTCTTCGATCCGGCCGATCGCGAGACCGTCACGACGATCAAGGACCTCCTGGAGACGCGCGTCCGACCGGCGGTGGCGGGCGATGGCGGGGACATCACCTTCCGGGGCTTCCGGAACGGCGTCGTATACCTCAACATGAAGGGCTCGTGCTCGGGATGCCCGTCCTCGACCGCCACCCTGAAGCACGGCATCCAGAACCTGCTCCGCCACTTCGTGCCGGAGGTGCGCGAGGTCGAAGCCGCCTGACCTCGATCGGGCATGCGCATCCTGGCGATCGACACGGCGCTCGGCCAATGCGCCGCCTGCGTGTTCGATACGAGGGAGCCGGACCCGCTCGCAGCTGAAGCGATGTCGATGGAGCGCGGCCATGCCGAGACGCTCCTGCCGTTGATCGACCGGGTCGTGTCGCGCGTCGAGGGCCAGTTCTCGTCGCTCGACCGCGTGGTCGTCACCATCGGGCCGGGCAGCTTCACCGGGCTCCGGGTCGGGATCGCGGCGGCCCGAGCCATCGGGCTCGCGATCGAGAGGCCGGTCGTCGGCGTGACGACGCTGTCGGCCTTGATGGCGCCCCTGATCGAGGCGGGACAGCAAAGGCTGGTCGTGGCCGCGATCGACGCTCGCGGAGGACGGGTTTACGCCCAGGCGATCGCCCCGTCGGGCCTGCTGATCATCCCGCCTTCGGTGCTCCCCGTGCGGGACGTGGTCCGGTCGCTCGGCTCCGGCTCGATCGTCCTCGTCGGCTCGGGCGCTGCCCTCGTGGCGACGGAGGCCGCGCAAGTCGGGGTCGACGCCCGCCTCCATCCCGCACCGCCTGTGCCCGACATCGGCTGGGTGGCCCGGCTCGGGGCCGCGGCCGACCCGGATGAGGCTCTCGCCAAGCCCCTTTATCTCGCGTCGCCCGATGCCCGCCCGCAGGACGGGGCGCGGCTGCTCCGGCAATGAGATGGCTGCGGCGCCTCGGCGCCACGACCGAGCCCGCCCGGATAGCTCCCGTGACGTTCGACCACGCCGAGCGTCTGTCGGACATCCATTCCGGCGCCTTCGCGCGACCTTGGGGCGTCGACGAGTTCGAGCGCTTCCTGACGGACCGAGCGATCAGGATCGACGGCCTGTTCTTCGGTCGCTCGATGCAGCCTTCCGGCTTCGCGGTCTCCCGCATGGTGCGGGACGAGGCCGAGATCCTGAGCGTCGCTCTGGCCCGCGCGGCGCGCGGCTCCGGCCATTCGCGCACCCTCCTGGCCCATCACCTTCAGGCGCTCGCGCATGCTGGCATCGCCCGAATTCATCTGGAGGTGGAGGACGGGAACGAGCCCGCGCTCGCGCTGTATCGCCGGCTCGGCTTTGCGCAGTCCGGGCTCCGGCCGGGCTACTACGCCCGACCGGACGGGAGCCGCGCGGCCGCCCTGTCGATGACGCACGTACTGTCCGACCCACCGGCCGACGCGTCGGGATGAGCCGCCCAGGCTTGGCGCTGCGGCTCGCCGTGCTGGCGGCGGCCTTCCTGCTGGCGGCGCCGCTGCAATGGCTCGCGACGCGGCGAGGATGGCGTCTCGCGGGGCGCATCCCGGTCTCGTTCCACCGGCTCTTCCTTCGCCTCTTCGCCATACGGGTCAGGGTCGCGGGAGTTCCTCCCGCGCCCGCCGCCCCGACGCTCGTCCTCGCCAATCACGTCTCGTGGCTCGACATCCCGGTCATGTCCGGCCTGATGCCGCTCTCGTTCATTGCGAAGCAGGAGATCGCGGCCTGGCCGCTCTTCGGAACGCTCGCTCGGCTTCAGCGCTGCATCTTCGTCGATCGAGCGCGCAAGGCCGCGACCGCGGAGGTGAACGAGATCGTGGCCCAACGCCTGGCGGGGGGCGACGTCATCGTGCTCTTCCCGGAGGGCACGACAGGCGATGGCCTCCGGCTCCTGCCGTTCCGCTCGTCGCTGGTCGGCGCAGCCCGCGCGGCTCTCGTCGACCCCGCCCTCGACACGATCGTGCTGCAGCCGCTCGCGATCGCCTATACCGGGCGTGACGGCCTGCCCGTGACCCGGCGCGAGATGCCCTCGATCGCGTGGTATGGCGACATGGAATTGCCGCCCCATCTGACGGAGTTCGTCAGAAGGGGGCCGCTCGATGTCGTGGTCACGTGGGGGAACCCGATCCCGTTCGGGGCCGCGACCGACCGCAAGCGCGCCACTGCGGAGGCCGAGGGCGCGGTCCGGGCCGCGATCCGGACGGTGCGGAAGCGCGAACACGCGAGCGCTATTCTCTTGCCGCGCCGAAAGTCGTAAGAGGCTGCCGTTGGCACCGGTTCGAAAGCAGGCTCCGCTTCGCGTGAAAAAGGTCTTCGTCAAGTCCTACGGCTGCCAGATGAACGTGTACGACGCGGCCCGGATGGCTGACGTGATGGGCGCCGAGGGCTTCAGCGAGGCGTCGCGCCCCGAGGACGCCGATCTCGTCATCCTGAACACCTGCCACATCCGCGAGAAGGCGGCCGAGAAGGTCTATTCCGAGCTCGGCCGCCTACGCGTGTTGAAGAGCGAGAGGCGGGCGGAAGGTCGGGAGGTCGCCATCGTGGTGGCGGGCTGCGTCGCGCAGGCGGAGGGTCGGGAGATCATCCGCCGCCAGCCGGCCGTCGACGCCGTGGTCGGGCCCCAAAGCTATCATCGGCTTCCCGCGATCCTGGCCGAGGCCCGCCGCACCGGATCGGCGGTCGACACGGAGTTTCCGGCCGACGACAAGTTCGGCCACCTGCCGGCTCCTGCCCGTGAGCGGACCCGACGGCGCGGCGTGTCGGCCTTCCTGACCGTGCAGGAGGGCTGCGACAAGTTCTGCACGTTCTGCGTCGTGCCCTATACGCGCGGCGCCGAGAGCTCCCGGCCGGTCGCCGCGATCCTGGACGAGGCGCGGCGCCTCCTCGACGCGGGCGTGCGCGAGATCACGCTGATCGGCCAGAACGTCAACGCCTATCATGGCCCCGACCGGGACGGCCGCCCGTCGTCGCTCGCCCGCCTCATCGAGCGGCTGGCCCTTCTCCCCGGTCTGGCGCGGCTGCGCTACACGACCAGCCACCCGAACGACATGGGCGACGATCTTATCGCGGCCCACCGCGACGTGCCGGCCCTGATGCCTTTCCTGCACCTCCCCGTGCAGGCCGGGTCCGACCGGGTGCTGGCCGCCATGAACCGCCACCACACGGCCGACGGGTATCGTCGGCTCGTCGACCGGGTCCGGGCGGCTCGGCCCGATCTCGCGCTCTCTTCGGATTTCATCACGGGCTTCCCCGGGGAGACCGAGGCCGAGTTCGGGGACACGCTCCGGCTCGCGACCGAGATCCGGTTCGCGTCCGCCTACTCGTTCAAGTACAGCCCGCGACCCGGCACGCCGGCCGAGGATGCGGAGTGCCAGGTCTCGGAACCCGTGAAGTCGGAGCGTCTCGCCCGGCTCCAGGCGCGGCTCGAAACCGATCGACAAGCGTTCAATCGTGCAACGGTCGGCCAGACTCTCGACATCCTCATCGAGAAGCCGGGCCGGCATCCGGGCCAGCTCGCCGGCAAGTCGCCCTACGGGCAGATGATCCAGGCCGAGGGGCTCTCAGCCGCAATCGGCGACCTCGCGTCGGTCGTGGTGACCGCGGCCGGCTCGAACAGCCTCTTCGCCCGGCCCGCGCCCGGCCAGGCCTTCCCGAGCACCCGAGGCGCGCCCCTGATGACGGCCGCCGCGTGAGGCGGAGCGTAACGCGTTCGAGCGCTCCAGCCGTCGCGCGCGACCCGCGTGTCGTCGATCCCGGCTTCCGCGCGGACGCGATCGAACCCGTGCCTGCCGGCATCGGCGAGGGTGCCGAGATCACGCTTACCTTTGACGATAACTCGGCCGCGGGACTCGTGTTCGGCCATTACGACCAGAACCTCGCCCATATCGAGCGCCGCCTCGGCGTTCTCCTGAACGCGCTCGGCAACCGGGTCGTGATCAAAGGGTCGCCCGACCTCGCGTCACGGGCCCGGCGCGTCCTGGAAAGCCTCTACGAGCGCGTGCGCCTGGAAGGGTCGCTCACGCTGGGCGATGTCGACGGGGCGATCCAGGAGAGCGCCCTTCAGGGGAGCCTGTTCCCGTCGCCGGCGGACGCGCCGGTGACTGACCGGGTCAAGTTCGAGCAGATCGCCACCCGCAAGCGGGGCCCCGTCCGGGCCCGCAACGGGGCCCAGGACGCCTATCTCCGGGCGCTCCGCGGCAACGAGCTCGTCTTCGCGGACGGCCCGGCCGGGACGGGCAAGACTTGGCTGGCCGTTGGCTACGCGGTGTCGCTCCTCGAAGCCGGCCAGGCCGAGCGCCTCATCCTGTCGCGTCCCGCGGTCGAGGCGGGCGAGAGGCTCGGCTTCCTGCCTGGCGACATGCGCGACAAGGTCGACCCCTATCTCCGGCCGATCTATGACGCCCTGTACGATTTCATGGAGGCGCGGCACGTCGAGCGCGGGCTCCAGACCGGCATGATCGAGGTGGCTCCGCTCGCCTTCATGCGCGGCCGCACGCTGACAAATGCGGTGGTCCTTCTCGACGAGGCCCAGAACACGACCTCCATGCAGATGAAGATGTTCCTGACCCGTCTCGGCGAGGGCTCGCGCATGATCATCAACGGCGACCCGAGCCAGATCGATCTCCCGGCCGGGCAGCGGTCCGGCCTGATCGAGGCCGTCCGGATCCTGGAGGGCGTCGAAGGCGTGGCGCGCGTGCAGTTCCGCGACGTCGACGTCGTCCGCCACGATCTCGTCCGCCGCATCGTGACCGCCTACGAGGCGGCCTCGCGCGACCCTGCTCAGAGAGCTGCCCGCCCGTGATCCAGGTCGACGTCGAGATCGAGAGCGATGCCTGGGAGGGGGTCGCCGATGTCGCGGACCTGAGCCGGCGCGCCGCCGAGGCCGCCTTGGCGGCTCTTCCGGACGCCCCTCTTCATGATCTCGTGGCCACGCTTCTCCTGACCGACGACGAATCGGTGCGTCAGCTGAATGTCGCCTGGCGCGGGCAGGACAAGGCGACGAACGTCCTGTCCTTCCCGGCGCCCCCGATGCCCGGGACGCCGCGTCACCTCGGCGACATCGCGATCGCGTATGAGACGACGGCCCGGGAGGCGCGGGACGACGGCAAGCCGCTCACCGATCACTCGGCCCATCTCGTGGTTCACGGCGTTCTCCACCTGCTCGGCCATGACCACGAGGACGAGGACGAGGCCGACGCCATGGAGGGGATCGAGGTCGCGGCCCTGGCCCGGCTCGGGATCCCCGACCCGTACCGGGCGCCCGCGACCCCGGCATGAGCGACGACCGCAGCGAGCACCCGCCGGCCGAGACCGAGGCCGGTCGCGAAGGCTGGCTCGAACGCCTCATCGGGCGGTTCAGCCACCGGGCGCGCGACTCGATGCGCGACGATCTCGAGGAGGTGTTGTCGGACGCAACCGCGGTCGCGGACCTGTCGGCCCGCGAGCGCCTGATGCTGAAGAACGTGCTCGGCTTCCACCGGATCCGGGTGAGCGACGTCATGGTGCCGCGGGCCGACATCGTGGCGGTCTCGGCGGACATGACGTTGGGCGAGGTGCTGCAGCTGTTCCGAACGGCCGGCCACTCGCGGCTGCCGGCCTACGGCGAGACCTTGGACGAGCCGCTCGGGATGGTTCACATCCGCGACTTCCTGGATCACATCGCGGCAACGGGTGCGACGACCTCCGGGCATGAGGCCAGCGCGGGGCCACCCTACGGGGACCTCGGCGGAGTCGACCTCTCGGCCGCCCTCAAGGACGCCAGCATCCTTCGACCCGTCCTGTTCGTGCCCCGTTCGATGCCGGCCATCGATCTCCTCGCCCGGATGCAGGCGTCCCGCACCCACATGGCTCTCGTGATCGACGAATATGGCGGCACGGACGGGCTCGTCTCGATCGAGGACCTGGTCGAGATGGTCGTCGGCGACATCGAGGACGAGCACGACGAGACGGAGCACATGATCGTGCACGAGGAAGGCGGGGCATTGCTGGCCGACGCGCGCGCCAGCCTGGAGGAGGTGTCGGAAGCCCTGGGACAGGACCTCTTGGGGGCGGTCGCGTCCGACGAGGTCGACACGCTGGGCGGGCTGATCGCGACCAGCGTCGGGCGTGTGCCGTCCCGCGGCGAGCTGATCGCAGGTCCGGGTGGGCTCGAGTTCGAGGTGCTGGACGCCGATCCGCGGCGATTGAAGCGGGTTCGCATCCACAGGCGTGCATCCGCCGGAGAGGCGGGAACGGGATCGTCGCCGGCGCCCGGGAGCCGGGCCGGGCCCGGTGCCACCATTCCGGGCGGGCAGGCTTGATCCGGGCTTTCGCCGATCGCGTCATCCTGGCAGACGGTTGGGCGCGGGCGGTCATCGCGATAGCGTCCGGCGCGGTCGGCGCGCTCGCGATGCCGCCCTTTGGGATATGGCCGGCACTCGCGGCTTCGCTGGCGATCGCAGTGTGGCTGATCGACGGCTCGGATAGCGGGTCGCGGTTCCGGACGGCCGCGACGCTGCGCCGGGCCGCCTTCGTGGGGTGGTTCTGGGGCCTCGGCTATTTCGTGGCCGGCCTGTGGTGGATCGGGGCGGCCTTCCTGGTCGAAGCCGACGTGTTCGCCTGGCTCCTGCCGGTCGGCATTCTCGGCCTACCGGCGCTGCTCGCCATCTTCCCGGCTTTCGGCTTCGCGCTGGCGCGCGCCCTCTGGTCGCGCAGCGCGGCCCGGCTCTTCGCGCTCGCTTTCGCGCTCACGGTCACGGAGTGGCTGCGCGGGCACCTTCTCACCGGCTTTCCCTGGAACGCCTTCGGGCTCGCGCTCGGTCAGAATGACTATCTGATGCAATCGGCATCTATCCTCGGGATGTGGGGGCTAACGGGTGTCGCCGCCCTGCTCCTCGCCACCCCGGCCACGATCGCGACCGGCGAGACCGGTCGGGATTGCTACGGCCCCCCCATTCTGGCCTCGCTCGCCTTGTGCGTCATGGCGGCGTTCGGCGCCCTTCGGCTGTCTGGGGGCGAGACGCCCACGGTTCCGGGCGTGAAGCTGCGCATCATGCAGCCGAACCTCTCCCAGGACGCCAAGTTCCGACCGTCGAACGGCGCCGAGATCCTCCAGGCTTACCTCGCGCTGAGCGATCGCTCGACCTCGCCAGAGACGACGGGCTTGGCCGACGTGACGCACCTGATCTGGCCCGAATCCGCCTTCCCGTTCCTGCTGCACCGGGAGCCGAACGCGCTCGCGCAGATCGCCGGCATCCTGCCCCGGAACGGCGTTCTGATCACCGGAGCCGCACGGCAGGGGGAAAGCTTGCCGGGCGAGTCCGGAGGCCGATTCTACAACTCGATCCAGGCGGTCGGCCCGGACGGGGCGATCATCGCGACCTACGACAAGATCCATCTCGTCCCGTTCGGCGAGTACGTGCCTCATCTCCTCGACGCCACGCTGCGGCGGATCGGCATCCGGGAGTTCGTGAAGATGCCGGGGGGATTCACGGCCGGCGAGCGGCGGGCTTCGTTGCGGATTCCCGGCCTGCCGTCGGCCGGGGCGACGATCTGTTACGAGGCGATCTTTCCGGAGGAGGTCGCACCGAGCGATCCCAGGCCGGGGCTCCTCTTGAACGTCACCAATGACGGCTGGTTCGGCAATACGCCGGGACCCTACCAGCACTTCGCGCAGGCCCGCCTCCGCGCGGTGGAAACCGGGCTGCCTCTCGTCAGGGCCGCGAATACCGGCATCTCGGCCGTGATCGATCCGTATGGCCGCATCGTCGCGGCGTTGCCGCTCGGACGCGAGAACGTGCTCGATTCCCGGCTTCCGACGGCGCTCGGGGAGACCGTTTACTCCCGAATGGGTAACATCGTTCTCGCGATCGTGTGCACGCTCTGCGCCGGGGTCGCTCTCGCCCGTAGCGTAAGATCGGCCTAGGGTCAGGAGACAGTGTTCGATGCACGGACAGGTGACATGAAGAAGGCTCCCAACGACATCGACCGGCACGTCGGTGGGCGTGTCCGGATGCGTCGCATGCTCATCGGGATGAGCCAGGAGAAGCTTGCCGACGCGCTCGGCCTAACGTTCCAGCAGGTCCAGAAATACGAGAAGGGCACCAACCGGATCAGCGCCAGCCGCCTGCAGCACATCGCCGGAACCCTGGGCGTGACGATCGAGTATCTCTACGCAGGAGGCCCGGACGGCGATGGGGTAAGTCCGGGGTTCGCCGAAGGCGCGCCCGCCGCCTATGAAGCCGACCCGCTGACCGCGGAGGCTCTCCGGCTTCTGCGGGCCTTCAACCGCATCCGCGACCCGAAGGTCCGCCGCAAGCTGCTCGACCTTGCGACCACGTTGGCGGAAACCGGGCGCACGGAGGACGAGCGTTCGGACTAACGAACGCTCGCGCTTGACCGGGTCCCGCGCGGGTGGCACATGCCCGCCTCCGGCGGCCGCGCGCGTAGCGTCCGACCCATTTCCTGGAGAGGAATGTGGCGCGAGCGAATTACCTGTTTACGAGCGAGTCCGTCTCGGAAGGCCATCCCGACAAGGTGTGCGACCGGATCTCCGACGAGGTCGTGGATGCGTTCTACCGGGCCGGCGCGGCGGAAGGGCTCGACCCTTGGGGCATCCGGGCCGCCTGCGAGACATTGGCGACCACGAACCGGGTCGTGATCGCGGGTGAGTATCGGGGCCCACGCAGCGTCGACGAGGCTGCGATCGACGACATTACCCGCCGGGCAATCAAAGACATCGGCTACGAGCAGGACGGCTTCCACTGGAAGACGGCCAGGATCGAGGTGCTGCTGCATCCGCAATCGGCCGACATCGCTCAGGGCGTCGACGCGTCCGGCAACAAGGACGAGGGCGCGGGCGACCAGGGCATCATGTTCGGCTATGCCTGCCGCGAGACGCCGGAACTGATGCCGGCGCCGATCTACTACTCGCACAAAATCCTGAAGGTCCTGACCGACGCCCGCAAATCGGGCGCCGAGCCGAAGCTCGGCCCCGACGCGAAGAGTCAGGTCACCGTACGGTACGAGAACGGCAAGCCCGTCGGTGCGACCCAGATCGTCCTCTCGACCCAGCATCTCGACCCGGACCTCTCCTCCGAGGACGTCCGGGCCATCGTCGAGCCCTATATCCGCAAGGCGCTGCCGGACGGGTGGATCTCGGGCGAGACGGTCTGGCACGTGAACCCGACCGGCAAGTTCGTGATCGGCGGACCCGACGGGGATTGCGGACTGACGGGCCGCAAGATCATCGTCGACACATATGGCGGGGCGGCCCCGCATGGCGGCGGCGCGTTCTCCGGGAAGGACCCGACCAAGGTCGACCGCTCGGCGGCCTACGCGGCCCGCTATCTCGCCAAGAACGTGGTCGCGGCCGGCCTCGCCGAGCGCTGCACGATCCAGCTCTCCTACGCGATCGGGGTCGCGAAGCCGCTCTCTGTCTATGCCGACATGCAGGACGGCCAGGTCGAGGAGAGCAAGCTTGAGGCCGCCCTGATGGAGGTCATGGACCTGTCCCCACGCGGCATCCGCAGCCATCTCGACCTGAACAAGGCGATCTACGCCCGAACCTCCGCCTACGGCCATTTCGGGCGCGAGCCAGACGGCGAGGGCGGCTTCTCCTGGGAGAGGACGGACCTCGCCGACGACCTCCGGCGGGCATTGTCCTGAGTTAGCCTCGGCCGCGTGAGCGAAGGGCCGGGCGGGACCGGCTCATTCTACGGGCGCCGGAAGGGAAAGGCGCTGAGGCCCGGGCAGGACCGGGTTCTACGCGACGTGCTCCCCACGCTCAGGTTGGCGGCAGGCACGATCGCCCGCCTCGATCAGGTCTTCGCCAAGCCCGTTGAAGCCGTCCATCTCGAGATCGGGTTCGGGGGTGGCGAGCATCTGGCGAGCGCCGCCCGCGCGGAGCCGCGAACCGGCTTCATCGGGTGCGAGCCGTTCGTCAACGGGATGGCGAAGCTGCTCGCCGTGGTGCAGGCCGAGGGCCTCGACAACGTCCGGGTCTGGGACGAGGACGCGACCGGGCTGATCGCGAGATTGCCGGACGCCTCGATCGGGCGCGTCTACCTGCTCTTTCCGGACCCCTGGCCCAAACGGCGCCAGCGCAAGCGCCGCTTCGTATCGGACGCAAGCCTTGCCGCGCTGGCGCGGGTCATGGAGCCCCGAGCCGAGCTCCGCTTCGCGACCGATATCGACGACTACGCGGGATGGGCGCTCGCCCGCGTGCTGCGCTCGCCCGATTTTAGCTGGCCTGCCCGGCGCCCCGACGATTGGCGCCAGCCTTGGCCGGGTTGGCCGGGAACACGCTACGAGGCGAAGGCGCTCCGCGTGGACCGGCCTGCCTCCTACCTCACTTTTGTTCGGTCTTGAGCCTGTGGGGCCGGGCCTGCGCTCGGGGATGGTCGGCCGTCTCGCGCACCTTGAGGAAGTGGAGCACCCGCGCCGCGGTCGCGGAGGCGAGCCCGTCAAAGGTCTCCTCGGCGCGCCGGAAATGGTGCCGCTCAGTCAGGCTCGGGTCGCGTAACCGCAGCAAGGTCCTGACCGTGCGCCACGACCCCGTCAGGGAGGAGAGGCCGGTGATCGTCGCCTCGACGCGACCCTCGCCGGCGAAACGGGCGAGCTCGGCCTCCGTGAACTGCCCACTCTCCATGAAGGCACCGTTCGTCAGAGCGGACGCGTAGTTCCGGGACGGCGCGAGCGGAGCCTCGAAGGAGGACGCTCCCCGCTCGACGGCGCCGCCGATCTCGCGCTCCGCGCCGGGCAGCTCCGCGAGGAGGCGGGCGCGGGCGGAGTCCTTGCGATCTCCATGAGCTGGCGCGCCTCGAACGGCGACAGGTCCGTTCGCTCCCCGAGCTGCTCTCCGAGCGCTTGATCCCGGCGGGCATGGTGGATCAGCGTCGCGGTTCCGACCGGCGAGAACCGCGCGCCGGGATTGCCCACGACCGCATGGCGGACGACCCCGTCGCCCCCCGCTAGGAGCACGTCCGTGACGCAAGGCGACATGACCGGTCGCTCGCAGATCGCCAGCATGTGGTCTCGGCCCTGTTCGAGCGCGATCGCCATCAGGGTTTGGTCGTCGAGGCGGGGCGACCTCGACAGGACGGGCCGCGCGACCACGATCTCGTCCTTCGCGAGCAGCAGGATGACGCCCGGCGGCGCGGCGGCGAGTGTCGCCAGCCGTTCGGCCAGCTCGACCCGAGCCCGGGTCTCGATCGCGGTCGCGAAGCGCTGGATGACGGTGTCGAACAGCTCGATCTCGGCGGGCCCGAGCGCGTCGGCGCTCCGCAGGAAGAGGCCGGTGATCCGGCCGAGCGTGCGGGCGCGGTTCTCGCCCGACCCGCGCCGGACCGAGCCGTCTACATCCGCCATCAGGTCGGCAACGGACAACATCGCGCCCCGACGCTAGCGGGCTTTCCTCACCAGACACTTAGCCCGGCCGTCCCGCCCGCGCGCAGGGCTCTGTGGACGGAGAGGCCGGCGCTTTGAACTGGCGGACTCGCGCGGGATATAAAGACTGGGAGGCTGATTCGGTGGCTCGGACGAGCCAGCGTCGCGCCGGCGCCCCAAGGGCGCCTGCAACTTGTCCGCCCCGATCGACCCGTTGCGTCCGACGTCCCGACCCTCCGCTTCTGGACCGACATGCCCGAACTCCTCTTCGATACCCCCCGGTCCGAGCACCCCCTCGACGTCGTGGAGCGGTTCGCCGCGATCCGCGATTGGAGTTTCGACCGGGCGGAGAACGACGAGATGTCTGTTGCGGTGTCCGGCCGCTGGGCGGAGTATCAGGTCGCGTTCAGCTGGATCGACGACGTCGAGGCGCTGCACGTCGCCTGCGCGTTCGACCTCAAGGTTCCGGAGCGGCGACGCCCCGAAATCCTGCAGCTCATCTCGCTCGCGAACGAGCAGCTCTGGGTCGGCCATTTCGACTTCTGGTCGTCCGAGAGCGTGATCATGTTCCGGCACGCGCTGCTCCTGTCCGGCGGCGCCGAGCCGACACACGGCCAATGCGAGATCATGCTGAAAGCCGCCGTGGACGCCTGCGAGCGGTATTTCCAGGCCTTCCAGTTCGTCCTCTGGGCCGGCAAGACGGCGCGGGAATCGATCGAGGGCGTCCTATTCGTGACCGAGGGAGAGGCGTGACGGGAGGGCCGGCGCGGGGGCGATTGCCCGGGTCGCTCGTCCTCGTCGGGGCGGGCAAGATGGGCGGCGCCATGCTGGAAGGCTGGCTCGCCGCCGGGCTCCGGCCCGAGGGCGCGACGGTTTTCGACCCCCATCCCGCGCCCGACCTCGTGCGGCTCGCCTCCGAGCGGGGCTTCGCGCTGAACCCCGACCCCGCGGCCGTCGCGGCCCCGGAAGTCCTGGTGCTCGGCATCAAGCCGCAGGCTCTGGACGAGGTTGCGCCCGGGATAGCGCATCTCGCGGGCGCGGCGACGCTTCTCGTCTCCATCCTGGCCGGGAAGACGGTCGCGGATCTCCGACGCGCCCTGCCGCATGTGCAGGCGGTGGTTCGGGCCATGCCGAACCTGCCGGCCTCGATCGGGCGCGGCGCCACGGGCGCGTCCGCGGAGGCCGGCGCGACCGCGCGGCAGCGGGAAGCCGCGCAGGCGCTTCTCGCCTGCAACGGCGCTGTCGAGTGGGTCGAGGACGAGGCCCAGATCGACGCCGTCACGGCTTTGTCGGGCTCCGGGCCGGCCTACATCTTCCATCTGGTGGAAGCCATGGCCGAGGCGGGGGCGGCCGCCGGCCTCCAGCCCGCGCTGGCGGGCCGGCTCGCGCGCGCGACGGTCGTCGGAGCGGCCGCCCTGCTCGACGCGAGCCCGCTCGGACCGGCGCAGCTGCGCGAGAACGTGACGTCCAAGGGCGGCACGACCGCGGCCGCGCTCGACGTCCTGATGGCGCCGGACGGGCTTCGGCCGCTGATGGTCAGGGCGGTCGCGGCGGCCAAGCGTCGCGCGGGGGAGCTGTCCGGCTGAGCGCCCATTCCGGTCCGCCGCGAGACGCCCTACATAGGCGCGTGGCGACGAGGAGCCTGCGATGACACCCGACCCGATGAGGCCCGAGCCGCTCGGCCAGACCCCGACCGATCCGCAGCCTGGCGCGAACCCCGCCCGGCCCGCGGGTGACCGCAGGTCCCAGGCCGTCGATGCCTTGATGCGCCTCGCCTCGGACCGGCCCTGGAGCGACATAGAGCTCGTCGACATCGCCCGCGAGGGCGGTCTGACCCTGTCCGAGATGCGCGACCTGTTTCCGTCGAAAGGCGCGATCCTCGACGGCTTCACCCGCATGATCGACAAGGCCGTGATCGAGGGGACGTCGGAGGACCTGGTCGGCGAGCCCGCGCGCGAGCGCGTGTTCGACATCGTCATGCGTCGGCTCGACGCGATGACGCCCTACCGCCGGGCGCTCCGCCGCATCGCCTGGGCGCTTCGCGGCGACCTCGGCTCCCTTATGGCGTTGAACCGCTCGGCGCTCAACTCGGCCCGCTACATGCTGGCCTCGGCCGGGGTCCCGACCGAGGGGCCGCTCGGCTACGTGAAGCTGCAGGGCTTCGCGATCGCTCAGGCGAACGTGATGGAGACCTGGTTCGAGGACGACGACCCGACCCAGGCGAAGACCATGGCGAGGCTCGACAAAGAACTCGGCCGGGGGGAGCGCATCCTCGAGCGCGCCGAGGATGTCCGACGGCTCACCGCTCCCTTGCGGGCGTTCGGTCAGGCGCTGCTGGACGGGCGTAATCGGATGCGCCGCCGCGGCGAGCGCGCCCGGGGTTCGGACGAGTTCGACAGCGGCGAAACGAGAGATCCGGCCGCCGCGATCTGACTGCCTCGTCTCAGCGAAGGGATTTTTGGGTCATTCCGGGGCTGCGAGCAGAACCCGAAACCCATGATCGAGTGAACGCTCTCAACCGCACCCCTCTGTCTCACCCAGTCGTGGGTTCCGGGTTCTCGCCTCTGGCGAGCCCCGGAATGACAAAGTGGCGCGGGCAATCCGCGTCGCGACTCACAGCCCCCAATACGGCGACACGCCGTAATAGGAGTGGAGGTCACGTTCCTTGTCGCGGTCCGACCAGGTCGAGCTGTCGCCGCGGGAATAGGCCGGCGCGCCCTTGACCTGGTCGTGGCTGATGTCGGTTCGGTAGCCGCCGAGCTCCGTATCGTAGGTGAGCTTGCTCCACGGGATCGTGTAGCTGTCCTCGCCCATGCCCAGGAACCCGCCGAAACCCATGACCGCATAGGCGCCCTGGCCGCTCCGCTTGTCGATCATCAAGCGCTTGATCTCGCCGATATGCTTCCGGTCAGCCCCGTAGACCTCGGTGCCTTCGACGCGGTCGCTCTCGATCAGCGGATTGGCGGAGCCGCCGCTCATGCCTTGTCCGGTGTCTGAGACGCTCGGGCCCGCATAAGTCTGAGCCATCTTGACCTCCTCTGCCTCCGGAGGAAAACGTCTTCGACGGGACAAGGTTGCGCAGAGTTGACGACCCGCCCCCTCACGAAGCGCCTATAATCTCGTCATGTCGTCACGCGCAGCCGATCTCCTCACGCTCACCCCGCAGGGGCTGTACTGCCCGGGCGGCGGCTTCCACGTCGATCCCGTCCGGCCGGTCGAGCGCGCGCTCATCACGCACGGGCATTCGGACCATGCCCGGTGGGGGCACGCCCACGTCATGGCGACCCGCGAGACGCTCGGCATCATGGCGGTTCGCTACGGCGCGGATTTTGCGCAAACCACCCAAGAGGCGGTGATCGGCGAGGTGGTGCGGGTCGGCGACGTCACCGTGACCTTCGTGCCGGCCGGGCATGTTCTCGGCTCGGCCCAGATCCTGGTCGAGCACGGCGCCTGCCGGCTCGTCGTGTCCGGCGACTACAAGCGCGGCCGCGACCCGACCTGCCTCCCCTTCGAACCCGTGCCGTGCGACGTCTTCATCACGGAGGCGACCTTCGGGCTGCCGGTGTTTCGGCATCCGGACACGCTGGGCGAGGTGGAGAAGCTGCTCGAATCCGTCCGCCTCTTCCCGGAGCGCGCCCATATCGTCGGCGCCTACGCGCTCGGCAAGGCGCAGCGCGTCATGGCGCTGCTGCGGCAGGCCGGCCACGACGAGCCGATCTATCTTCACGGCGCCATGGAGAAGCTGACCGAGTTCTACCGGGCGGACGGGATCGACCTCGGCCTGACCCCCAAGGTTGCGGCCGCAGATCGGGCGCAGCTGAAGGGCGCAATCGTGATCTGCCCCCCCTCCGCCATCCAGGACCTGTGGGCGCGCAAGTTTCCCGATCCCGTGACGGCCTTCGCGTCCGGCTGGATGCGAGTCCGGGCGCGGGCGCGCCAGAAGGGGGTCGAGCTCCCCCTCATCATCTCGGACCATTGCGACTGGGACGACCTCTGCCGGTCCATCCGGGAGACCGGCGCCGAGGAGGTCTGGGTGACGCACGGGCAGGAGGACGCGCTCGTGCATTGGTGCCTGTCGAACGGCATCCGGGCGAAGCCCCTGCACATGCTTGGCTACGGCGACGAGGAGGGCGACGCTCAGTTGGACGAAGCTGCGGCGGCAGCCGGCTCGCCGTGAACCGCTTCGCGCACCTGATCGACCGGGTCGGCTACGAGCCGCGCCGCAACGCCAAGATTCGGCTCATGGCGGACTACTTCCGGCACGTGCCGGATCCCGAGCGCGGCTTCGCGCTCGCGGCACTGACCGGCGCGCTGACGTTCCGGCACGCGAAGCCGAACCTCATCCGCGAGCTGATGATGGAGCGCTCGGACCCGGTCCTGTTCCGGCTGTCGCGGGATTATGTCGGCGACCTGTCCGAGACGGTCGCGCTCATGTGGCGCGCGCCGCCATCTCCTCCCCCACAGGGCTCCGAGATTCACACGTCGAACTGTAATCTGCCCTCCCCCTTGCGGGGAGGGTGGCCCGAGCGAAGCGGAGGGCCGGGTGGGGGTGGTGCAGAAGGCACCTCGACCGTTGGAGCGGGCAACTCGACCCCCACCCCCGGCCCCTCCCCGCAAGGGGGAGGGGAGGAGCGCGCTCCTCCAAAGCGGGAATGGGTGAACGCTGTAGCCCACGAGGATCAGGAGAGGGGCGTCGCGGCGGTTCAGCCCGGCCTCGGCCACAACCATCCGCCCCCGGACGGGCCCACCCTCTCCGAGGTGGTGCATGACCTCGCGGCGGCGGCTAAGTCCGACCTGCCGCGGCTTCTCGCCGGATGGCTCGACGCGCTGGACGAGATCGGGCGCTGGGCCCTTTTGAAGCTCATCACCGGCGAACTGCGCATCGGCGTGTCGGCGCGGCTCGCGAAGACCGCCCTCGCGAGCCTCGGGCACGACCCGGAGACGCCCATCCAGCCCGACGATATCGAGCATGTCTGGCACGGGCTCGAGCCGCCCTATACGGGCCTGTTCGCCTGGGTCGAGGGTCGGGGCAAGCGGCCCGAGACCGTGAACCCGGCCCCGTTCCGGCCCCCGATGCTGGCCCACCCGGTCGAGGACGAGGATTTCGCCAGGCTCGATCCCGGCGCGTTTCGGGCCGAGTGGAAATGGGACGGCATCCGGCTTCAGGCGGTGGCGGGGCGGGACGGCGAGGGCCGCCATGTCCGCCGCATCTATTCGCGGACCGGCGAGGATGTCTCGGGCGCCTTCCCGGACCTGATCGAGGCGCTCGGCTTCGAAGGCGCGATCGACGGCGAGCTTCTCATCCTCCGGGAGGGCCGCGTCGAGAGCTTCAACGTGCTCCAGCAGCGCCTGAACCGGAAGGCCGTGACCCCCAGGATGCTGGTCGAGTATCCGGCCCATCTCCGGGTCTACGACGCTCTCGCGCTCGACGGCGAGGATCTGCGCGACAAGCCCTTCGACGAGAGACGGCGTCGGCTCGAGGCGTTCATCGGGGCGCTCGGCGAAAACCGGATCGACCTGTCGCCGCAGATCCCGTTCGCGACATGGGACGAGCTCGCGGCCGCCCGGGCCGATCCGGCCGCGGCCGGGGCGGGCCCGGATGCCGACGCGATCGAGGGCTGCATGCTGAAACGGGGCGATTCGCCCTATGTGCCGGGCAGGCCGAAAGGGCCCTGGTGGAAGTGGAAGCGAGACCCCTACTTGGTCGACGCGGTGATGATGTACGCCCAGCGCGGCTCCGGCAAACGCTCGTCCTACTATTCGGATTACACCTTCGGGTGCTGGCGCGACGGGCCGGACGGGCCGGAGCTGGTGCCGGTCGGGAAGGCCTATTCCGGCTTCACCGACCAGGAGCTGCTCAAGCTCGACCGCTTCGTCCGCAACCACACCACCCAGCGCTTCGGGCCGGTCCGGGAGGTCGCGTTCGGGCCGGACAAGGGGCTCGTCCTGGAGGTCGCGTTCGAAGGCCTGCAGCGCTCCGGCCGACACAAATCGGGCGTCGCGATGCGGTTTCCGCGAATCAACCGCATCCGCTGGGACAAGCCGGCCGGGGAGGCCGACCGCCTCGATCAGCTCGAGCGCATCCTGGTCAAGGGAGAAACCGAGATGCACCCGGCCGGTGGGGAAGCTCCGTGACGGGGACCGAGCCAGCCGTGGAGGTGCTGTCGACCGCCATGGCGGTCCGGCAATCGATCGGGCGTCTGGTGGTCCGGACCGCCGGACCCGGATTCCGGGACATCACCGCTCCCGTGTCGCGGTTCGTGGCCGAGAGCGGCCTGCGAAGCGGGCTCGCGGCGCTGTTCTGCCGGCACACCTCCGCGTCGCTCGTCCTGCAGGAGAACGCCGACCCGGACGTCCGGCACGACCTCGCGGCCGCCCTCGACCGGCTCGCCCCGAGGGCTGCCGGGTACCGGCACGATGTCGAGGGCCCGGACGACATGCCGGCCCATATCCGGGCCATGCTGACCGGCGCCTCGCTCGTCATCCCGATCCTGTCGGGCTCGCTCGCGCTTGGCACGTGGCAGGGCCTCTACCTCGCCGAGCACCGGGACGCGCCGCACCGGCGCGAGATCCTCGTCAACCTTATCGGAACTTGAACGCCGCAGGGCCGGGCAATCGGTTAACTGCGCCGATCTGGAGCCGCCCGCGCGAATGTGACAGGAGACACATGGGGGGCGCGCAAGACCCAGGCCGGAGATGCCGTTGCAGGCTGCCAGCAAGATCATCATCGCGGACGATCATCCGCTCTTCCGCGAGGCGCTGCGACGCGCGATCGAGACGATCCTGCCGAACGCGTCCGTCGCCGAATGCTCCGGTCTGGACCCGCTCGGCGAGGCGCTCGGCCGTTCACGCGACGTCGACCTCGTCCTGCTCGACCTCACCATGCCGGGCGTGCAGGGCTTCTCGGGCCTGATCTACCTCCGGGCCCAGCATCCCGAGATCCCGATCGTGATCGTGTCCGCGACCGAGGATCCGGTCGTGATCCGACGGGCCATCGGGTTCGGGGCGTCGGGTTTCATCCCGAAATCGCTCGATCTCGACGGCATCGGCAACGCCATCCGGACCGTCCTGTCCGGCGACATCTGGGCGCCGCCCGATATCGACCTCGACGCGACGGAGGACCGGGAGATCTCCGACCTCGTCCGCCGGCTCGGCCGCCTCACGCCCCAGCAGATGCGGGTTCTGATGATGCTCTCCGAAGGGCTCCTGAACAAGCAGATCGCCTTCGAGCTCACCGTGTCGGAGGCGACCGTGAAGGCGCATGTCTCGGCGATCCTCCAGAAGCTCGGCGTCGACAGCCGCACCCAGGCGGTGATCGTGGCGTCCCGGATCGGCGCCACCGGCCGCCCGATCGCCGGCCCGGGCTGAGCCGGTTAGCGTGATCGGCTGATGATCGAGTAGGAGCGCGAGGAGCGCCCGCGCCGCGACCACCGCCCTCGCCGCGATGAGCGGCTCGCCCGCGGCTCGACGTCCGGGGTCGCGGCCGCGACCTCGGTCGCGCTGGTCTGCAGCTCGGTCAGCTTCTGGGTCTGGCTTTGCAGGTTGCGGCCGGCATCGGACAGGTCGCGTCGCACGGAGGACAGGTTGCGCTGCGCCCCGGTGAGCTCCGCCTGCACGTCCGACTTCGCCTGCGTGATCCGGTTGAAGTCGTCGCGCGTCGACGCGACCTTCGTCTCGAGCTCGGCCAAGGCTCCCGCGGTCGCGACCTGGCGGGCGAGCTCGGCCGTGAGCTTCTCGTTCTTGTCCGTCATCTCGATGATCTGAAGACGCTGCGACTTCTGGACGGACGCGGTCGACCATGACGACAGCCCGAGCAGCACCCAACCCAGCACCGCCGGCACCGCCAGAAGCAGGACGAGCGGCCGAGTGAACTCGTGCTTCAGATCAACCGCCATTCTGTCTCGTTCTCCGGGCGGGCCAGCCGTCGGCCCTGCCGCCATCCGCGTTCATGCGCCCGCCGTTCCGCATGGCTGCACATTATGATCGCAGCATGGCGGTCCGGCCTAGCGCGCCGCACCGCCCTGCGGCGACCGATCACGCCGCGGTTGCCTGGACGCGGCTCTCGGCCGGACCCTCCGGACGGCTTTCGTCCGGGTCCCTGGGGTCGGGCGCGCGGCCGGGCTCGACGGAATGGGCGGCCTCGAGGCAGATTTGCGCCGCCTCGATCAGGCGGCTCGCGCAGCGGTCGGACCGGGCGACGTCGCACAGCCCCTGCGCGGCCTGCGCGTCGAGACCCCAGCTTCCGACGATGATCGTGACGCCCGGCAGCCGGCGCCTGATCCGTCGCACGGCATAGCGCACATGCACGGGCGAACTCGTGTCGAGGTAGGACAGGCACACGACCCGGGTCGACGCGCCCAACAGCGAGGCGGCTCCCGTGGATGTCAGGGCGTCGGCCCCTTCCGTCCGGGTTCCAAGGCCGTGCTTCTCCAGGATCTGCGCCAGCATGAGCGCGCTCGCCCGGTCGAGCTCGTTGCGTCCGGCCAGGCAGAGCACGGCCCCGTCCGCCTGCCATTCCGGCGCGAGCCGGTGCGCGGGAATCGACGGCAGACCCTGCGAGACCTGATCCGCCTGGTCGAGCGACTCATCGAGGTCCTCGTCGCCGGCCGCCCGCTTGACCTCGGCCTTCTTCGGATCAACGTCGGGCACCTCATGCTCGTGCTCGGACAAGTCTTCGATGAGCTGCCCCATCGTGTCCTCGATCCGGGCCAGCTGCGAGGGGTCCAGAGCCCCTCTCGTCAGATCGACCTGCGCCAGCGCCAGCCCCTTGATCGCCACCTCGTCGTAATACGTGGCCAGCGCGTGGTCGTGGAGGAATAGCTCGGCCTGCTCGATCGCCTCGCCGGCGTCGCCGGCTAGGACGCGCTGATAGAAGCTCTCCGCGACGGTGAGCGGCGGCCGGTCTCCCAGCATGATGTCCAGGAATTCCAGGCGATCGACATGGCGGCCGAGCACCACGAGGCACACCGTCAGCGGGGTTGCGAGGATCAGCCCGACCGGTCCCCAAAGCGACGTCCAGAACGTTACCGAGGCGATCACCGCGACGGGCGAGAGGCCGGTCGAATGCCCGTACACGAGCGGCTCGACAACATACCCGACCAGCATCTCGCAGCAGATGAAGAACGCGGCCGTGAGGGCCAGCATCGTCCAGTTAGGGTCCACGGCCGCCGAGAGGATCAACGGCCCCCCGGCGGCCAGCACGGCCCCGACATACGGGATGAACCGGGACAGCGCGGCCATGATCCCCCAGAGGATGGGGCTCGGAACGCCGATGGCCCACAGGCCGATGCCGACGATGACGCCGAAGGCCGAGTTCACGAGAACCTGCACAAGGAACAATCGGCTCAGGCGCGAAGCCGCGTCGTTCATGGCCGCCGTGGTGCGCTGGAGATCGTGCGACCCGGCGAGCCGGATGGCGCGGTTTCGGAGATCGCCTCGCTGCAGCAGGATGAAGATCGTGAAGACCGCCACGAGACCGGTCGTCGCGAGCGGATGAAGGATGGGCGTCACGAAGCCCAAGACGGTGGCGAGAGGGCTGGCGCGGGTATTGGTGATCTCGACCTGAACGGGGCGTTGCGGCGTCGCCTCGCCGACCTTGGCGGGCGCCTCGCCGGCCGGAGGCTTGCCGGCGAACTCTTCCGACAAGCCCTGCAGCATGTCGGCCAGGCGCTCCAGCGGACCGTGGCCAGTGGCGGCGCCCTTCAGGGTCGCAATCTTGTCCCGGATCGTGGATTGGTAGCGAGGCAGATCGCCTGCGAGCTCAGTCAGCTGGCTCGCCACCACGAAGGCGATCGCCCCGATAACCACGAAGGCGAGAAGGACCACGACCGCGACCGGAAACGTGCGGCCGAGGCCCCAGACCTGCAGCTTCCGGACCGGGATGGCGAGAACGAAGCTCAGGACGACCGCGACGACGAACGGGACCAGCACGTCACGGCTGAAATAAAGGCCCGCCACCACGATGCCGGCGCCGAGGAGCGCGCTGGCGTTGAAATCGGGAGCTGTCGGCTCGATCTGGCCGCGCCGGCTCGAGGAATATCCATTCGCCATCGACCGCCCCTCGGCCCCGGCCGTGGGGCGCTGCCGGCACAACGCGAGTCGGGCGGGTTCGATCCCGTCGCGCCCCGGCTCCCCGCCGGACGAGGCGTCGCTCAGCTGGCCGGTGAACCGGTATCGCCCGCGAGGCCGGCCGCCTCGATCCCGGCGAGCGCGCAGATCTCGTCCTTGTCGGACAGGTCGCCCGAGACCCCGACGGCGCCGATCGCCTCGCCGCCCTTGTCCCGCACGAGAACGCCGCCCGCGACCGGCACGAGCCGGCCGCCGCTCGCGGCCGCCGCCGCGCTGACGAACGCGGCCCCGGCCGGACCGGACGCGACCCGGTCCGCCAGGAGCCGGCTGCCGGCCCCCATCCCGAGCGCGCCCCAGGCCTTGCCGGTCGCGATCTCGACGCGCAGGATCCCCGATCCGTCCTCCCGTTTCAGTGCGAGCGCGTGCCCGCCCGCATCCAGCACGACGACCGTCATCGGGACGAGCCCGAGATCGCGCGCCTTCGCCAGCGCCCTGTCCACGATCGTCGTTGCCTGAGCGAGAGTAAGGCGCGCCATGTCGATCTCCTGGCGTTCGGGACGCGGGAGCGCCGAAGGCCGCCAGTCGGTAGCATCCGCGCCCGAAGCCGCCAACGCCGGGCCGGACCCGAACAAAGGCCTGTCCGGCACGTTGCCGGCGAGAGCGGCGGGGGCGGGGGCAGATGAACGCGAGACCGATTCGCGGCGATCGCGTGCGCTACGCCGTCGTGGGCGCCGGCTGGATCTCCCAGGCCGCCCTGATGCCGGCCGTCGCGGGAACCGGCAACTCGGAGCTCGTCGGGCTCGTCAGCGGCGATCCCGAGAAGGCGCAGGCCCTCGCGGCCCGCTACGCGCTCGAGCATGTCTGGTCCTACGAGCAGTACGGGGAGATGCTCGCCTCCGGGGCCGTGGACGCGATCTACCTCGCGCTGCCGAACGACATGCATCTCGCCTACGCAGCGCCGGCCCTGGAAGCCGGGCTGCACGTGCTGCTTGAGAAGCCGATGGCCGTCTCGGAAGGAGAATGCCGCGCCATCGAGGACGCGGCGGAGGCCGGCGGAGGACGGCTGATGATCGCCTACCGGCTCCATTTCGAGCCGGCCACGCTGGAGGCGATCAGGATCGTCAGATCGGGCGAGATCGGCGATCCCCGCGTGTTCACGTCGACCTTCAGCCAGCATGTCGCGGCCGCGAACCACCGCGCCACGAACGGCTTCTGGGCGGGGCCGGTCGCCGATATGGGCCCCTACCCGATCAACGCCGCCCGCAACCTGTTCGGGTCCGAACCCACGGAGGTGTGGGCCATCGGCTCCATGAACCCCGACATGCCGTTCGACTTCGACGACACGGTCTCGGTCACGATGCGATTCCCCGGTCAAAGGCTCGCCCAGTTCACGGTCAGCTACGGGGCGAACACGACGGGCGCCTACCGGATGGTCGGGACGGCCGGCGACGTCTTCGCCGAACCGGGTTTCGGTTTCGGAACCCCCATCCGGCTGAAGGTCACCCGCGGAGAGACGAAGAGCGAGGCGGAGTTTCCGGCGACCGATCAGTTTGGCGGCGAGCTCCGGTACTTCTCCGATTGCATCCTCCAGGGCCGCGATCCCGAGCCCGACGGGGAGGAGGGTCGGCTCGACGTCCGGGTGATCGCCGCGATCGAGCGGGCGCTCGCCGAGGGAAAGCCGCAGCTGCTCGCACCGGCGGACCGGGTTCGACGGCCGGATCCTGCGCAAGTTCAGACGATTGCGGCCCGTCGGCCTCCCGACCTCGTTCGGGCTTTTCCTCCCGGCGAGGGATGACGACCCGCGCGAGCGGGGTTCACTCGCTGGCGCTGCGGCCCCAGTCCGGGCGCGACCCGATCCCGTTAATAGCTCGGTTTGCCGAGCCCCCATTCCGACCCGACATAGCCCGCGCCGCCGGTCACGCGGCGGGGTGGCCGAAGCGCGGTATCCCCCCACCCGCTGGGCCGATCGCGCGACAGGTGGAAGGGCCGCGCCTCGCACGCTCCGTCTCCGCAAGGACCCGGACCGTCCGCCCGAACGCCCGTCGCGGCGAACACAAGGGCGGCGAGCGCAGCAAGAGCCGCCATGCGCGACGCGGGAGTCCCGATCCGAATCAACATCGCCTCAGCCTGACGCGAGGCGTCATGCCGGAGCGTTAATTGTCGTCATTTCAGCGTCTCACACGCCGGCGGCCAAGTCCGCAACGGGTGGAAAGCCGAAGTCGACGCGGCACCCGCTCAGGTCCGGATCCCGCCCATTGCGGCCGCTCAGGACCCTGCAACAAAGTCTTGAAAGCGGTCGTTCCCCTCAGAAGTGCTTCGTCCGCGATGGGTGTATTCCGTTGAAAAACACGGCTGTTGCGACTGGGCAGCCTGGCTGATTCACTCCTGCTGAGAGGCGGGGATCGAAGCAGATGATGGGACCGCGGCAGGTCGAGCAGGGCGCGCTATTCTACAACTTCTCGCTCGACGGCCATGTGCCGGCCGACCACCTGCTCCGGTCCGTAGACCGCTTCGTCGATCTCGCCGGACTGCGGCGGGAGCTGGCGCCGTTCTACAGCGAGACGGGCCGGCCTTCGGTCGACCCGGAGCTGATGATGCGGATGCTGATCGTGGGCTACTGCTTCGGCATCCGGTCGGAGCGGCGGCTTTGCGACAAGGTCCACCTGAACCTCGCGTATAGGTGGTTCTGCCGGCTCGGGCTCGACGGCCGGGTGCCGGACCACTCGACCTTCTCCAAGAACCGGCACGGCCGCTTCCGCGACAGCGACCTCCTGCGTCGCCTGTTCGAGACGGTGCTCGCCCGCTGCATTGCCGAGGGCCTGGTCGGTGGCGAGGGCTTCGCGGTCGACGGCAGCCTGATCAAGGCCGACGCGAGCCGCCAGAAGGGCGTTGAGGGCACGGCCGGGCTCCCGCCTGAGAGCGTCAGCCGGGCTGCCCGGGAGTACCTGGCGGCGCTCGACGATGCGGCCTTCGGGGCGGCAACGCCCGTCCTGCCCAAGTTGGTGTCGCCCTCCGATCCGGCCGCGCGCTGGACTGGTGCCGATGGCGGGCTCGCCTACTTCGCCTACGCGGCCAACTACCTCGTCGACCTGGACCACGCGATCATCGTGGACGTCGAGCCAACGACCGCCATCCGGCAGGCCGAGGTCACGGCCGCCAAGCGCATGATCGAGCGCTCGCGGGAGCGCTTCGACCTCTACCCGGCCCGACTTGCCGGCGACAGCGGCTACGGCTCTGCCGCCATGCTCGGCTGGCTCGTCTACGAGCAGGGGATCGAGCCGCACATCCCGGTCTTCGACAAGAGCGCCCGCCGGGACGGCACCTTCTCGCGCGAGGACTTCACTTACGACCCTGAAGGTGAGGTCTATCGCTGTCCGGCCGGCCAGACCCTGACCACGACGGGCCGAACCGTGAACGACGATGCCACCATCCTGTACCGGGCGAGCACCTACGATTGCGAGCCGTGCGCCTTCAAGCCGAAATGCTGTCCGAACATGCCTGCCCGCAAGATCCCGCGCTCGATCCACGAAGGCGCTCGGCAAATGGCGCGCGACATCTGCAACTCGGACGAGGGCCGAACCTCGCGGCGAGAGCGCAAGAAGATCGAGATGCTGTTCGCACATCTCAAGCGCATTCTGAGGCTCGACCGGCTCCGGCTCCGAGGTTCGAACGGAGCCGGGACGAGTTCCACCTCGCCGCCACCGCCCAGAACCTGCGCAAGCTCGCCAAGCTGATCCCGATGCCCGCGCCAGCCCTGGCGTGAGGCTCAGGGCTACCCTCTTTGCAATCAAGCCGGCGAACTCGTCAGCGGCTCCGAGCCGAGTTCTTCAACGGAATAGGTGGAAAGCGGACGCTGGCTGATTGCCGCCGGGATGTCGGCTTCGCGCCCGGCTCGGCAGAAAGCCTTGACGACGCGATCAAAGCTGACCGGCAGGCGAGGGGGTTGTATGTGTGAACGCTTGTCGCGACTCCAGACGACCGCCTGGTGGGACGAACTCGGGCTCAGCCCAACCGAGCGGATCGAGTGGCTGTGGCAGGAGCTTGAGCTTTCACATGCTGCGGTTCTCTTCGATTGCCCGGTTCAACAGCTGTTCTGGATCTCGTCGCTGGGTCCGGACGAAATCGGTGTGACCGACCGCATCCTTGAAGACCTTGAGCCGCACTGCGAGCGCTTGGGGCTGCCGTTTGAGCGCTACGATCCGGAGACCGCTGACGAGTTTCTGAAGTGTCTCGACAACATCATCGGTCGGACGACGGTCGGGTCCCTGCCTATGATCCATCTGGATCTGCATGGATCGGTCAAGGACGGGGTGAGGATCGCCCAAAGTGGTGAACACGTCTCGTGGACCGTGGTTGCGGACAAGTTCAGGTCCATCAACGTCGCCACCGGGAACAACCTCTGCGTCATCTCGGGGGCATGCTTCAGCTTCGAGGTGGTCAGGCAGGTTGATGTGAATCAGCCGGCCCCGTTCTTCATATTGGTCGCGCCACAGACCGAGGTGACAGCCGGCATCCTTGAAGCCAGCGTGCTGGGGTTCTACCGCGACATCTTGGGCCGCGAGGATCTCATATCCGCCCACGAGCGATGGTTCACCGACCGGCTGCGGCTCTTCCACTGCGAGCGCATGCTGGGGGTCGTTCTGCTCAGGTACATAGATATGGCCTGCAAGGGCAAAAACGCCGATGACCGGCGCGAGTATCTGGTCAGCATGGCGATGAAAAATGGTTTAGCGAACACCCGCAAGAACAGGCGTATGGCCAGAAGCTTTGCGAGGAAAAAGAGCAAGCCGTCCGAGGACCTGATCAATCGGTTCGTGGATACCTTTCTGATCGGCAAGCGTCCCAACTTCACGATCAACCAGCTTAACCGCTTCGTGGATGATGCGAGGATGTCCGGCACACTCTCGCCACGAGAACCGTTTCCCTTTGAGGTGCCGGACTAGCTCACTGGTGTGGCCACACGTGGTCCCGTCAGAGGTCTTCTAGGGGTCGAGAGCAGCCAGCAAGGGTGGGTCCGCTTCCCTCATCCGAAGCGGTCCCTTCCGCTTCCGGCTAGGGCCTAGCGACTGGAGCTCAATGTCCAAGATGAGCGGAAGCGGAAGCTCGCCGTCAGGTCAGTGGAGTCCATACCCTAGCCGACACGCACCTCGATCGGCAGCCGCTCCACGCCGATGACGAGCCGACGGCCGAGAGCCGCGAGGGCCGCCTTCAACGCCGGAAGCTTCGTCGCGTGCGACGGGTCGAGGATCCGCCGGACTTCGCGCTCGTCTTTGTCGAGGCGGCGGGCGAGTTCGGACTTGGACAGGCCGGCCTCCCTGAACGCCTCGATCACGGCGAGCTTCGCCGCGATCTCCGCATCGACCGTGATGGGCTCGGCCGTCCGCGCCGCGGCCTCCGGCAGCGCCCGGCCCAATTCGACATAGGTAAGGAGGGCGACGCCGAGCGCATCGGCGGCCATCTCCCGGGCGTCAGCCACGTTCTTGCCTTCCGTGATCGCCTCCGGAACATCCGGGAATGTCACCACGATGCCGGCCTCCTCGCCGGGCTCGAACACGGCCCCATAAGCGAAAGTCATCATCGTCATCTCCCTTGGTCGCTCGACAGGGTGGCGCTCGAGGAACACATCCGGGCCTCAATCAAGGCCCAGATGCTTCTTGATCTTCGATGCTGTCCTCGGGTCGATTTCGCGGCTCGGGAGGGTGGTGAACTTGTCTCCCGCATAGATTGTGGCGTGGCCTCCTTTGCCTTTCCGTTTGTCCACCCGGAACGAGAACCCTCGGCCCCGCGCGGCTTCCCGAAGATCGGCAATGAAGCGGTCCCGCTTGTCCATGGCCGCTCGCTCATCAACACAGCCGGTATCGGACATTATCGTCCGACTGTCGAGCAGCTCGGATAACCGACGAGAGTTTGGCCATTTCGTCCGCGTTCAAGCGCAGCTTCCGTGGGTCAGGGATGGCGTCTGGCGCATTGGATAAGCTGTGGTCCAGGGGAGACGGCTGTGGGTGGTGGACGACGCAGCTACGTGAAGACCGGCTGTGAGACCGGCCTCGCACCGATGCAGATTGAAACTGAGGCGCGGCCGCTTTGGCCACCCCTTGCCACGGGCCGGCCGCCGTTCGATGAGCGATGCTGAACTCTCGGCGGGTTCTCGCCGGGCGCCCCCGGAGGCAGGTTGCGTGCCGACGCCCGACCCTCGATATCCCCCTGACCCGGCTGTCCCGGCCCGCGCGCTCCTGATCGTCCTCGATTCGGTCGGGATCGGTGCGGCGCCGGACGCTGCCGGCTACGGCGATGGCGGGGCCGACACGGTCGGGCACGTCGCGGACGCGTGCGCGTCGGGTTCCGCCGACGGCGTCGAGCTTCGGCGCGGCCCGCTCCGGCTGCCGAACCTCGCCCGGCTCGGGCTCGGGCTCGCCTGCAAGGCCGCGACCGGCCGCCTCCCGCCGGGCCTGGAGCCGCCCGTTCCTCTCACGGGAGCGTGGGGCGTCGGCCGCCCGACCTCGCCCGGCAAGGACACGGTCTCGGGCCATTGGGAGATCGCAGGTGCGCCGGCCGCCTTGGACTGGGGTTACTTCCCGGACACCGCGCCGGCCTTCCCGGCTGAGCTCGTCCGGAGCTTCGTGGCCGATTCGGGCCTGCCCGGCATCCTGGGCGATCGGCATGCCTCCGGCACCGCGATCATCGACGAGCTCGGGGTGGAGCACCTGCGGAGCGGCCGGCCGATTTGCTACACCTCGGTCGACAGCGTGTTCCAGATCGCCGCCCACGAGGAGGCGTTCGGGTTGGAGCGTCTGTACCGCGTCTGCGGCATCGCGCGCCGCCTCTGTGATCCGCTCCGGATCGGCCGGGTGATCGCGCGTCCGTTCCGGGGCTCTCCCGAGACCGGCTTCCGGCGAACCGCGAACCGCGAGGATTACGCGATGCCGCCCCCGCCCGGCACGCTCCTGGACCGGCTCGCCGAATCGGGCCGGGAGGTGGTCTCGATCGGCAAGATCGGCGACATCTTCGCCCATCGCGGCGTCGGCCGCGCCGTGAAGACGGCCGACAACGAAGCGGGCCTCGACGCGACCCTGGCGGCCTTTGCGGAGCTTGCGCCAGGCGGGCTCGTGTTCACGAACCTCGTCGAGTTCGACACCGAATACGGGCATCGGCGCGACATCGCGGGCTACGCGGCGGCGCTCGAGCGGTTCGACCGGCGCCTGCCCGAGATCGAGACGCTTCTCGGGCCCGGCGACCTCGCCGTGGTCACCGCGGATCACGGCAACGACCCGAGCTTTCCCGGCACCGACCATACCCGCGAGCAGGTCCCGATCCTGGTCTTCGGGCCCGGCATCCCGGCCGGGCCGCTCGGCGTCCGGTCGAGCTTCGCCGATATCGGGGCGACGCTGGCAGGGCATCTCGGAATCGCCCCGCCTGCCGCCGGCGCCTCGTTCCTCGAGCTCCTCAGATCGCCTCGCCCCGCATGAGGCGAGGCGCGCGCCCGGTCAGTCCCGAGGCTTCGCCGGCGAGAAACCCCTTCACGCCGGCAGCGCGATCGACGAGGCCGAGGCCGAAGTCGCGAAGCGACCGCACCGGCAGGCTGTCGTTCGAGAACAGGCGGTTCAGCCCGTCGGTCACGACGGCGATCGCGACGGCGTCGAAGCGGCGGTCGCGCTCGTATCGCACGAGCACCTCGTCCGAGCCGGGATCGAGCCCAAGCCTCACCGCATCGACGACGTGCTCGGCGAGCGCGGCAGCGTCGGCGAGCCCGAGATTGAGGCCCTGCCCGGCCAGGGGATGGATCTCGTGGGCGGCATCGCCGAGGAGGGCGAACCGCATCGCGGCAAACCGGCGCGCGAGCCCGACCGCGAGCGGATGCGCGAACAGCCTCGTCTCGAGCGCCAGATGGCACAGCTCGTGCCCGAACCGGGCCTCCACGGAACGCAGGGCGGCCTCGGGAGGCTGTTCGAGGAGAGCGGGCGCCAAGGCTTCATCCTCGGTCCACACGATCGAGGACCGGTGCGGGAAGGCGCGACCCGGCCCGGCCAGCGGCAGGATCGCGAACGGCCCGGCCGGGAGGAAGTGCTGCACCGCCCGGCCGCCATGGTCACGCTCGTGCGCCACCGTCGCGACGATGCCGGATTGCGGGTAGCGGCGCCCGACCCAGCCGATCCCGGCCGCCTCCCTCAGGCGGGATCGGGCCCCATCGGCCGCGACGAGGAGGGTGACGACGCTCGGGCCGGTCTCGGGACAAGCCGCCTCGATCCCGTGTGGGCCGGCCTCGAATCCGGTCACGGCCCCGGTCCGGAACACGATGCCGGAAGCCCGGCAGGCTGTCGCGAGCTCCGCCGAAAGGTCGGCCGCCTCCACCATGTAGCCGAGCGGACCGGACGCGTCCTCGCGGAAGCCGAGATAGTCCGGCCGCACCGGATCGTCGAGGCGGCTGTCCGTGATCCTCATCTCGGCGATCGGTTGCGCACGCCGTCGCACGGCCGGCCAGAGGCCAAGGCGATCGAGCATCCGGGACGCGGCCCGGGAGAGTGCGTAGGCCCGGGGGTCCGCACCGCCCCGCCCCGGATCGGTGACCGTCACCGCGACCGCGTCTCCCGCCGCCTGCCGGACCGCGAGCGCGAAAGCGAGGCTCGGGATGCCGGCCCCTGCGACCAGGATCCGCCAGGCCGGCGGCCGGCGATGGGAGACGGGGGAAGCCATGCGCCCGCGTGGTCGCAACCTCCCGGCGGGAGGTCAAGCCGGGCAGGTCCGTTTCACGACCTGCGCGGCCACCTGGCCGCCACCTGGCGAGACCTCGCAGCCTGACCTGGCGAGACCTCGCAGCCTGACCTGGCAAGGCGCCCCGCAAAGTTCTGAAGCCCGCCGACCCGCAGCCTTTCCCAGGGCCATGAGAAACAGCGTATGCCCTTTTTTTGGGCAGCCTGATCGTGGCCGTCCCTGAGTGCGGCGCCGATGAGGATGCATGCGACAGCGAAGTTGCTCCCCAGACGCACATGGCATGAGCCTTGTTTTCAGGGTCAAGTCGCGTGGCATCTGTCGAGCCACCAGGCGTATCCGGCTCTGGCCGGACTAGCGGGGCAGAGTTCATGAAAATCGTGATGGCGATCATCAAGCCGTTCAAACTGGAGGAGGTGCGTGACGCGCTGACCGCCATCGGCGTGCACGGGCTTACAGTGACCGAGGTCAAAGGCTATGGGCGGCAGAAAGGGCACACGGAGATCTACCGTGGCGCGGAATATGCCGTGAGCTTCCTGCCGAAGCTCAAGATCGAGGTGGCGGTCGCGACCGAGTTCGTTGGACAAGCGATTGAGGCGATCTCGTCGGCGGCGCGAACCGGCCAGATCGGAGACGGGAAAATCTTCGTGACGCCGATCGAGCAGGCTCTCCGCATAAGGACCGGCGAAACCGACAACGACGCCCTCTGATTTTCCGACCCTTCGCCTGGAGTGCAACTATGACATTTCGTCCAAAGCTAGCGACCTGCTTATGTGCGCTGGCTGCCTTGAGCCTCGCGAGTCTGCCCGTCCTTGCACAAACGCCCGCTCCTCAGCCAGCACCAGCTGCGCTCGTTCCGAACAAGGGCGACACGGCCTGGATGCTCGTCTCCTCGGCCCTTGTCCTGATGATGTCCGTGCCGGGCCTGGCCCTGTTCTACGGCGGGCTCGTCCGGACCAAGAACATGCTCTCGGTCATGACCCAGGTGTTCGCAATCGTGTGCCTGGCCGGGCTGATCTGGGTCGTCTACGGCTACTCGCTCGCTTTCACGAATGGCGGTGGCCTGAACGACTTCGTCGGCGGGTTCTCCAAGGCCTTCCTCATGGGCGTCAACGCCGAGTCCACGGCCGCGACCTTCTCGAATGGGGTTGTCATTCCTGAATACGCCTATCTCGCCTTCCAGATGACGTTTGCGATGCTCACGCCGGCGCTGATCGTCGGCGCCATCGTCGAACGGCTTCGTTTCTCGGCTCTGGTCCTGTTCATCGTCCTGTGGCTGACGTTCATCTACTTCCCGATGGCTCACATGGTTTGGTACTGGGCCGGTCCGGATGCGGTGGCAGACGCGGCCAAGGCCGTCGCCGCCAATGCTGCCGACGGGGCCGCCAAAGCCAAGCTCGACGACGTCGTGGGTGATGCCGGGCTCGTGTATAAATGGGGGGCGCTCGATTTCGCGGGCGGTACTGTAGTTCACATCAACGCGGGCATCGCCGGGCTTGTTGGATGCTTGCTTCTCGGCAAGCGAGTTGGCTACGGGCGCGACCTGCTCGCCCCGCATTCATTGACGATGACTATGATCGGTGCCTCGCTCCTGTGGATCGGCTGGTTTGGCTTCAATGCGGGCTCCAACCTGGAGGCGAATGGCACGGCTGTGCTCGCGATGCTGAACACCTTCGTGGCGACGTGCGCGGCAGCCCTCTCTTGGCTGTTCGTCGAGTGGGGCTCGAAGGGTAAGCCGTCGCTGCTCGGCATGCTCTCCGGAGCGGTTGCCGGCCTGGTCGCGGTGACGCCCGCATCGGGCTTCGCCGGTCCGATGGGATCGATCGTGCTCGGGCTCGTGGCTGGCGCCGTCTGCTACTGGTTCTGCTCGGGAATCAAGAATGCCTTTGGGTATGACGATTCTCTCGACGTTTTTGGCATCCACTGCGTCGGGGGTATCCTTGGCGCGCTCGCGACCGGGATCCTGGTCGCTCCTTCGCTCGGCGGCGTGGGGCTGGTCGATTATGTGGCGAAGCCGGGCTCTTCATCGCCCGGGGACTACGTGATGCTGACACAGCTCTGGATCCAGCTGAAAGCCGTGCTGCTGACGCTCGCCTGGTCCGGCATCGGATCGGCCATCCTGTTCAAGGTCGTCGATATCGTGATCGGTCTGCGGGTCACTCAGGAGGAGGAGCGCGAAGGCCTCGATCTCACAGACCACGGAGAGCGCGCGTATAACTATTGAGGAGGTCTCGAACCCCTGAAGCCGCCCCTGCACGTGCCGGGGCGGCTTTGTTCGGCGAGGGCCTTAGCCAGGCGGGTCCGAGAACAGCCGTCTGAGGTTCTTGGATCGCAGCCGTTGGGGTGTGATCGGGTCTGCCGGTAACCTCCGCGTTGTAGGATCCCCTGGAGGACTTCGTCGCATTATCATGCGCGCACGGAGGCCCTCGATCACGCGCCGTTTTCAACATGTTCATGACACGGCCCCAACCGCCCCTCTGGCATGCGCCGATCGGTTGTTGGGAGCGATTACAGCGACGGCCTGCTCCGATGCCATGCCGGCTAGGGACGCCCTCCCCCACGAGCCTGGCGCCAACCTGCGGGACCGGAGTGCTCTGGCAAGGTACACCCGGAGCACGAGGCTGCACGTTCCAGACAGCCTACATTCATAGTGGTGCAGGCATTTGAGACGTGGCCACTCCAGGGAGCCCTGCGCGCCGGCAATCCGGCTGCGGAAGGCCGGAACAGGCGATGCAGAGCGAGACACATGACGAGATCAGAGCGAAGCCGCACTCTTCGGACACTGCTGCTAGGAGGCATCGTCATCCCGGCCATGGCTCTGTCGAGTCTGTCCGGATGGGCGCAGCCGGCGCCGCGAGAACCTCGTGGCGAGGGCGAGACTCGGGGTGAGGAGCGCCCGCGCCAGCGCCCGCCGGGCGGGGAGGGTCCCGCTCCGCCTCGTGAGCAAGCGCCGGGGCCGGCAGCGCCGCGTCCGGCGACGCCCGCAGCACCTCCCGCGCCTGCCGCACCCGCGCCGCAATCTGCACCTTCCGCTCCGGCCCTGCCGCGTCCCGCGCCTCCAGCCGCTCCTTCGGCGCCGGCAGCTCCCATTACGCCGCAAGCGCCCGCCCCGCGTGCGACACCGCCCGCACCTGCGGCTCCGGCACCCCGGGCTGCTCCGCCTGCCGGTCCTTCCGTGCCCGCAACGCCGCCAGCGCCTGCAGCACCGCCCGCACCTGCGGCTCCGGCACCCCGGGCTGCGCCGCCTGCCGGTCCTGCCGTGCCCGCAACGCCGCCAGCGCCTGCAGCACCGCCCGGTTCGACCGCCCCGCCCGCTGCGGCTGCCTCCCCGCCGGCTGCCTCCCCCCCGGCCGCCGCCGCGCCGCCACCTGCGGGACCGGCCGGAGCCGGCCCGGCCGCAGCGCCGCCGCCTCAGCCTGCACCACCTCCGGTGGTGGCGCCGGCGGCTCCGCAGCCCGCTGCCGTCCCTCAGCCCGGGGCTGCGGTCAGCACCCCGGGCGGCGCGCCTTCGACGCCGTTCAGCCCCGGAGGGTCACGGTCCAACGCCCGCACCCTTCCGGGCGGGTTCCTGCCCGGCCTCGCGGTCGGGGCCGCGGTCGGAGTCGCGGCCGGTGCGGGGCTTGCCGCCGTGCGCCAGGAGCGGCGCGAGGTGAGCGAGGGCGGACGCACCTACTTCCAGGAGCCCGGCCGCCTGATCGTGCGTGACAACGACCGGGTCTTCATCCGCCACGATGAAGTCGAGCGGTTCCGGGATTACGGCCCGGTCAGAACGGAGCGCCGCGGCGACAATGTGGTAACCATCGTCGAACGCCCCGGCGGAGGCGAGGTGATCACCGTCGTCGACCCGGACGGTCGCCTCGTCCGGCGCACGCGCCGGTTCCCGGACGGGCGCGAGATCGTCATCATCGACAACTCTTTCGCTGGGCCGCCGCGCCCGTTCTACCAGGACGTCGTGGACCTGCCACCGCCCCGAATCGGCATCCCGCGCGAGCGCTACATCGTTGATGCGGAGGGCGCCCCGCCGGAGCTGATCTACGACACGCTGGCCGCCCCGCCGCTCGTGCCGATCGAGGGCCGCTACACGCTGGATCAGGTGCGCTACAGCCCGAACCTGCGGGCTCGCATGCGCAGCGTCGATGTCGACACCATCAACTTCGAATCGGGGTCGTGGGAGGTCACGCCCGATCAGGTGCCTCGGCTCGCGGCCATCGCGCAGGCCATCAACCGGACGCTCGCCGCCAATCCGAAGGAGGTGTTCCTGGTCGAGGGCTACACGGACGCGGTCGGGGACGACGTCGACAACTTGTCCCTGTCGGACCGGAGGGCCCAATCCGCCGCCGCCGTCTTGACCCGGGTCTATCGCGTCCCACCCGAGAACCTGACCACCCAGGGCTACGGCGAGCAGTACCTCAAGGTGAACACGCAGGCCGCCGCGCGCGAGAACCGCAGGGTGACCATTCGGCGCATCACGCCGCTGCTCGACGGACAGCAGGCGCAACGATAGCGGGTGGGCGCCGGAAGACGAAACTCGGCGGCGGATCAGCCTCCGAGCTTCTTGCGCCTTTGCGCCAAAGTCCGCAGCCGGAGCGCGTTGAGCTTGATGAAACCGGCCGCGTCGCGGTGATCATAGGCGACTGCGCCTTCCTCGAAGGTGACGAGGTCCTGGTCGTAGAGCGAGTTCGGCGACGATCGTCCGAGCACGTGGACGCCGCCCTTGTACAGCTTGAGCCTGACCTCGCCCGCGACGAGCTCCTGGCTCTTGTCGATCAGCGCTTGGAGCATCTCGCGCTCGGGCGAGAACCAGAAGCCGTTGTAGATGAGCTCGGCATATTTCGGCATCACCTCGTCCTTGAGGTGCGCGGCCCCGCGGTCGAGCGTGACGCCCTCGATCGCCCGGTGCGCGAGCGCCAAGATCGTGCCGCCCGGCGTCTCGTACATGCCGCGACTCTTCATGCCGACGAAGCGGTTCTCGACAAGGTCGAGCCGGCCTATGCCGTTGTCACGGCCGAGATCATTCAGGCGCTTGAGGAGGGTCGCAGGGGAAAGCCGCTCCCCCTGGACCGAGACCGGGTCGCCCCGCTCGAAGCCGATCGTGATGACCGTCGGGCTGTCCGGAGCGTCCTCGGGCGAGACCGTGCGCGAGAACACGTAATCCGGCACCTCGGCCGCAGGGTCTTCCAGCACCTTTCCCTCTGAAGACGAGTGCAGAAGATTTGTATCGACGGAGAACGGCGCCTCGCCGCGCTTGTTCTTCGCGATCGGAATCTGGTGCAGCTGCGCGAACTCGATCAGCTGCTCGCGCGATCGGAAGTCCCATTCGCGCCAGGGAGCAATCACGGTCACGTCCGGCTTCAAGGCGTAATACGCGAGCTCAAAACGAACTTGGTCGTTGCCCTTGCCGGTTGCACCATGACAGACCGCGTCTGCTCCCACCTGCTCCGCGATGGCGATCTGGCGCTTGGCGATAAGCGGGCGGGCGATGGAGGTTCCGAGAAGGTAGAGCCCTTCATAGTGAGCGTTCGCTCGGAACATCGGGAACACGTAATCGCGCACGAACTCCTCGCGCAGATCCTCGATGAAGATGTTCTCGGGCCGGATCCCGAGAAGTTCGGCCTTATGCCGCGCCGGCTCCAGTTCCTCGCCCTGACCCAGATCGGCCGTGAAGGTCACGACCTCGCACCGATACGTCGTCTGGAGCCACTTGAGGATGATGGAGGTGTCGAGGCCGCCGGAATAGGCGAGCACGACCTTCTTCACGGCCTTCGTGTCTGTCATCGCGGGCTCCCGGGGCGCAGTCGCCTTACCAGCCGGACAGCGGGCCGTGCAACGCCGCCTCAGGGCCGCCGGGATGGAGTTACAATTTTCTCCATCTTCGGAACGACGTTCAGCGACTGATGTTTCATGCGAGTGAGGGGCTGAGAGGAAATCAAAAGATGTCATATCGATCGATTGCGGCGCTCGGCGCCGGTGCCTTGATGATGGTGGCGAGCGCAGGCGCGCAGGCGCTGCCGGCCGGGCCTGACAGCGCGGCAGCCAACTCGGCGGAGTCGCCTTTGTTGGAGCGCGTCGGCGGCGGCGACGGCTGCGGCCGGTTCGGAATCCGCGGCCCGCGCGGGTTCTGCCGGCCTATTCCGGGCCGGGGCTACGGCCCTCGCTTTTACGGGCCGCCCCGAGTCTACGGGCCGCGCTTCTACGGCAGGCCCCGCTACTACCGCTACTGACGGCATCTGCCGTCTGCTCCAGGCCCTCGTGGCCTGGAGCGCTACTTGGCGGAACTTGCTCGCCCAAGGCGAAAAAGAAGGGCTTAGGGGACGGAACCATGGGGCGGTCGAGCGCGGCGCTTCGGAGCGCAGAGCTACGCCAGCGCGGATGGTGAGCTGCCGGGGGCAACGACCGCCTGACCAGGGCGCTACCCCGGACCGGAGCTCGGCCTGACGCCAAATGACCTGGGCCGCAAATGACGGCCGCAGCGCCAGATGAGAGCCGCTCAGCTCTGTAATCTTATTGTCATGGCGGCTTGCAATGAGACTCGCGACAGCCACTCGCGAGCTAGCCCGGACGCGGGGTGCCTGCCCTCTCGGAGCCCACGCCATGCCCACAGGTCCCTCGACGACGCAAAGCCCGTACTTGGTCGCAACTGCCCCCAATGTCTCTTTCACCTCCATTCTCAGCGCCGGGGACACGATCGCCGGCTCCAATCGAGTCGGAGGAGCCCCCGATCGCTTCGTCGGCATACCCGACGGCCTGGGCGCTTTCGATAACGGCAATGGCACGATCACCGTGCTCGTGAATCACGAGCTCGGCCCAACCGCGGGCGTTGTCCGTTCACATGGCTCCGTTGGAGCCTTCGTCGACCGGATCGTCATCGACAAGCAGACGCTCGCGGTGAACTCGATCAGCGATCTTGGCACGAGCGTCTTCACCTTCAACGTCGCATCGGGAAACTACGTTCAGGGCACGACCGCCTTTGCCCGGCTGTGCTCGGCCGACCTGCCCGCTGTTTCCGCCTTCTTCGACAGCGCGACCGGCCTCGGGACCCAGACCCGGATCTACATGAACGGCGAGGAGACGGGCGCCGAAGGCCGTGCCTTCGCCTGGGTCGTGAACGGAGCCGAGAGCGGCCGCGTGTATGAACTGCCGCGGCTTGGCAAGTTCTCCTGGGAGAATTCGGTCGCCAACCCCGCAAGCGGCGCCAGGACCCTCGTGATCGGCACGGACGACGCAACGCCCGGCCAGCTCTACGCCTATGTCGGCACGAAGCAGGCGGTCGGGACCGAGGTCGACAAGGCCGGCCTGACCAATGGCGCGCTCTACGGGATCCGGGTTCCGGCTTTCGCGACCGAAACAAACGCGACCACGATCGCTGCCGCCGGCACCGCATTCTCGCTCCAGGAGATGGGTCCCGGCGGAAACGTCACGGCCTTCACGGGCGCCCAGCTGCAGGCGGAAAGCGCCGCCGAGCGCGTGACAGAGTTCCTTCGACCCGAAGACGGATCCTGGGACCCGACCAATCCGAACCGCTTCTATTTCGCGACCACGAACAGCGCGACGGCCCCGTCTCGGCTCTGGGCGCTGGACTTCACGGATGCGAGCAACCCTCTCGCGGGCGGCACGATCAAGCTGCTGCTCGACGGCAACGAGGGTCAGCTGATGCTCGACAACCTGACGGTGGCACAGGACGGGAAAGTCATCCTGCAGGAAGACCCTGGGAACAGCGCCCGAGTGGCCAAGGTGTTCCAATACGACCCGCTGACCGACACCCTCACGCAACTGGCGGAGCACGATCCGGCGCGTTTCACCGGCTTGACCCCGCCCTTCACCCAGGACGAGGAATCGTCCGGCGTCATTGATGTGACGGCGCTCCTGGGCAGCCCCGGTAAGCAGGTCTTCCTGCTCGACGTGCAGGCCCATTACCCCTTCCCCGGTCCAAACGCGACCGAGATCGTCGAAGGCGGGCAGTTGCTCGCCATGACGATCGACCGCACGATCTCGGGCACGAGTGGCAACGACACGCTGACGGGCGGCCCGATCGATGATGCGATCTTCGGGCGCGAGGGCGACGATCGGCTCGTGAACGGTCCCGGCAACGACGTCTTCAACGGTGGCTCAGGCACGGATACGCTTGCTTTCGCGAGCGCAGCCGGCGCCTACGCCCTTGTGCCGCGCGCGTCCCAAACCACCATTTCGGGTCCCGAGGGCCGCGACACGGTCTTGGGTGTCGAGCGGTTCGCCTTCGCGGACATCACGATCGACCGCGCCGACGGCAACGTCCTCGTCGACGACCTCTTCTACAATTTCACCAATCCCGACGTCAGGTCTGCCCGGGTGGACGCGGAGGTGCATTACGCGAACTTCGGAGCGAACGAGGGTCGCGATCCCAATGCGTTCTTCGATACGTCAGCCTATACGCTCGTTAATCGGTCGGCCATTCCGGCCGGGACGAGCGCTCTCGACCAGTACCGGTCGGCGGGAGGCTTCCAAGGCCGTGACCCGTCGATCTTCTTCGACAATGACTTCTATCTGGCACGCAACCCGGATGTCCGTGCCGCCGGCGTGAACCCGCTTGAGCACTATCTTCAGTTCGGCCAGGACGAGGGTCGCTCGATCAGCGCCGCCATCGGGAACCGGTCCGACATCGTGCGTGGTTTCGATCGCGAGTACTACTTGCTGGCCAACGAGGACGTGGCCCGTGCGGGTGTCGACGCCCGAACCCATTTCAACACGTTCGGCTTCAAGGAAGGCCGGGACCCAGACGCCTTCTTCGACACGAAGGGCTACCTTGCGGCCTACACGGACGTCGCGAGAGCAGGTGTGAACCCTTTGGAGCATTATGAAACCTTCGGGGCGAAAGAGGGACGCGATCCGTCCGCGTCGTTCGACACGTCGAGCTATCTCGCGGCAAATCCGGACGTCGCGGCCGCGGGCATCGATCCGCTGACACATTTTCTGCAATTCGGCATCTTCGAGGGTCGCTCTGGATTCGCCGACGGCATGTTCTAACTGCCGCGATCTAAAAACCTGAGCTGAGGAGCTGCATTCCCGGGCTTGTTTCGAGTGAGAGGGGCCGCGAAAGCGAGCCCCTCTCACTTTCGCGAGGAAGCCAACTTGTCGGACACGGTGCAACCGACTAGATCAACCGTGTTCGTCGGTTGGCGATGTCTGCTTCCGGAGCCCCGCGCGCCTGGCAGCGGTTTCTCTTGCTCTATGAACACCGTTCACGACCGTCGATGACGCGCCGGCCTGCCTCGCGAGAGGCGGCATGCCTTGTGGCCATCGGCCCGGGCGGCGATGGCCGGGACCGGACCGCAACACGAACCAGAGCCGGCGCCGCCCCTTTTTGGGCACCAGGAGAATGAATGTCTGCAGCTTTGAACACGACGCCGACGCGCGATGATTTCGCCGCGATGCTGGCCGAGTCCTTCACTCAGAACGAGATCCAGGAAGGGTCGGTGGTTAAGGGGAAGGTCGTCGCGATCGAGAAGGACGTGGCCGTCATCGACGTCGGCGCGAAGACGGAAGGGCGTGTCGCCCTCAAGGAGTTCCTCGGCCCCGGTCGGGGCGACGTGCCAATCAAGGTCGGCGACGAGGTCGAGGTTTATCTCGAACGGGTCGAGAATGCGCTCGGCGAGGCTGTCATCTCGCGCGACAAGGCGCGGCGCGAGGAGAGCTGGGTCAAGCTTGAGAAGGCCTTCGAGGCCAATGAGCGCGTGACGGGCCAGATCTTCAACCAGGTCAAGGGCGGCTACACCGTCGACCTCGATGGCGCTGTGGCGTTCCTGCCGCGCTCGCAAGTCGATATCCGTCCGGTGCGCGACGTCTCGCCCCTGATGGGCACGCCGCAGCCCTTCATGATCCTCAAGATGGACCGTCGCCGCGGCAACATCGTTGTGTCGCGCCGCACCGTGCTGGAGGAAAGCCGCGCCGAGCAGCGCTCCGAGCTCGTGGCCAACCTCGAAGAGGGTCAGGTCATCGACGGCGTCGTCAAGAACATCACCGAGTACGGCGCCTTCGTGGACCTCGGCGGCATCGACGGCCTCCTGCACGTCACCGACATGGCGTGGAGGCGCGTCAATCACCCGAGCGAGGTCGTCAATATCGGCGCGACCGTGAAGGTGAAGATCATCAAGATCAATCACGAGACGCACCGCATCTCGCTCGGCATCAAGCAGTTGCTGGCCGACCCCTGGGAAGGCATCGCGGCCCGTTATCCGGTGGAGGCGAAGCTCAAGGGCCGGGTCACCAACATCACCGATTACGGTGCCTTCGTGGAGCTGGAAGCCGGGATCGAGGGCCTAATCCACGTCTCCGAGATGTCCTGGACGAAGAAGAACGTCCATCCTGGCAAGATCGTGTCGACCTCTCAGGAGGTCGAAGTGCAGATCATCGAGGTGGATCCGGTCAAGCGGCGCATCTCGCTCGGCCTCAAGCAAACCCTGCAAAACCCGTGGGAAGCCTTTGCCGAGGGTCACCCGGTCGGCTCGGTCGTCGAAGGCGAGGTCAAGAACAAGACCGAATTCGGCCTGTTCATCGGCCTCGACAACGACATCGACGGCATGATCCACCTCTCCGACCTCGACTGGAACCGGCCAGGCGAGCAGGTCATCGACGACTTCAAGAAAGGCGACGTGGTGCGGGCCCAGGTTCTCGACGTCGATGTCGAGAAGGAGCGCATCTCGCTTGGCATCAAGCAACTCGCCGGAGACCCGTTTGCAGATGCGGGCGAGATCAAGAAGGGTCAGGTCGTCACCTGCGAGGTGCTGGAGGTCAAAGATTCCGGCATCGAGGTGAAGATCGTCGACACCGACCTCTCGACCTTCGTTCGCCGGGCGGAGCTGGCCCGGGACCGCGCCGACCAGCGGCCGGAGCGTTTCGCCGCCGGCGAGCGCATCGACGCGCGAGTGACCATGTTCGACCGCAAGGCGCGTCGCGTCACGCTGTCGGTCAAGGCACTCGAGATGGCCGAGGAGAAAGAGGCGATCGCCCAATTCGGGTCGTCCGATTCGGGTGCCTCGCTGGGCGACATTCTGGGCGCTGCGCTGCGCAAAGCGGGCGACAAGAAGTGACGGCGGCCTGACGCTGCACCGGCGCCGGTCGAACCCGACAGGCGCATTCTTCGCCAAGCCCGCGCCGGAGACGGCGCGGGCTTTATCGTGTAATCAGCCCGCGCCATGACGACGCTCAGCAGATTCTCTCTTGCTCTCATGACGGCTCTGGCCTTGCCGGCCGCTGCGAATGCTCAGCAGGCGGTCTTCCCGCCGGGAAGCGGGGTCGGACTCGTGCCGCCGAAAGGCCTGACGCTCTCCAAGAACTTCTCGGGCTTTGAGAGCAGCGCTCTTGGCGCCTCCATCTTGACGGTTGACCTACCCTTGCCAGCTTTCACGGAGATCCTGACCGGGTTTACCCCCGAGGGGCTCGCGGCGAGTGGTTTGCAGGCGAGCGGCCCGTCTGTGGATTGGAAGATCGCCGGCGGGGACGGCCGCCTCATCCGGGGCAAGCAGTTGGCGCGGGGTGTCACCTACCGGAAATGGGTTGTCCTCGCCCGCGGGCGCACCGCCACCGCCATGGTGACCGTACAAACGCCCCAGACGAGCGCCGCCGAGCTCTCGGATGCGGCGGTTGAGGCGGCGCTGAAAACGATCGCGCTGCGCGATCCTCCTGGGATCGAGGAGCAGGTGGCAGGATTGCCGTTCCGGATCGGTGACCGGGCGGGCTTCCGGGCGGTGCGAGCCCTGTCGGGCGCTGGTCTCGTTCTGACGGAAGGTCCGCAGGACACGCTCCGGGATGCGTCCCAGCCGGTGGTAGTCGTCGCGTCGAGCCTTGGCGGCGGGGTTGTCGATCCCGCCGGCCGGGCGGCCTTGGCTCGCGAGGGCTTCGTGTCCGTGAGCGGGGTGGACGACCTCAGTGTCGATAACGAGACCGCCTACGACCTTGGCGGCGCCCCTTGGGCCCGCATCGAAGGACGCGGGACCTATCGGGCTTCCGGCGAGGCCGTCTACGTGACGCAACTCGTTCGGTACGCTCCGAACGGCTACATTCGGATCGTCGCAATCTGCCGATCGCTGGACAAGGGACGCTTCGCAGACCGCTTCAAGCGGGTGGCTGATTCGGTGGCGGCGAGGTAGCGGCAGAATTCCTGCGGGCTGACGAGATGCTGGGGGCGGCGCCCTCCCCGTCCTTCGCTCCCTTGCGGCGGTCCGGGGCTCGGGGATAGGGTGCCGGGCTCGAAGAAGCCGAACAGGATCGGAGCTCGCATGGTCGCCGATGCCGAGATGATCGCCGATCGCAGGCGTCTCAGACGCAAGCTGACGTTATGGCGCATCCTAGCCTTCGGGGCTCTCCTCGTGTCGGCGGTAACCGGTGGCCTCGTGACGGTCGGACGAACAGGGGGTATCAGCGAGGCGCGGCCGCAGATTGCCCGCATCTCGGTCTCGGGCTTCATTGCCGGCGATCAGCGAATGGCTGATCTCTTCGAGCGGGTTGGCAATGCGGCTGCAGTCTCGGGCGTGGTGATCTCGATCTCATCGCCGGGCGGCACCACGACCGGGTCGGAGGAGCTGTATCGAGGCATCCGCACGATGGCGTCCAAGAAGCCGACGGTTGCTTTCGTGGACGGGACGGCCGCGTCGGGCGCCTACATCACCGCGCTTGGGGCCGACCGCATTGTGGCGCGCGAGACATCCTTGATCGGCTCCATCGGGGTCCTGTTCCAATACCCGGACGTCTCGAAGCTGCTTGGCCGGCTGGGCGTTGCAGTCGAGGAGGTGAAGTCAAGCCCGCTGAAGGCGGAGCCGTCCGGCCTGAAGCCGACCTCGCCGGAAGCGAGGGCGGCTCTACAATCGGTCGTCAACGACACGTACGCGTGGTTCAAGAGCCTCGTGCAGAGCCGTCGCGGCCTTTCCGACGATGAACTTGCGGCCGTGGCGGATGGGCGTGTCTTCAGCGCCCGTCAGGCCTTGCCGCTCAAGCTTATCGACGAACTCGGCTCCGAGCGCGACGCGATCGCCTGGTTGGAGCGCGACCGCCAAGTTGCCCACAACCTTCCCGTTCGAGACTGGAAGCCGCGGGGTCCTTCGAGCTTTTCGCTATGGTCGACGGCGGCTTTCGGGGCCGACCTCATGGGGTTGTCAAACGCAGCCGCGGCGATCAGAACCGCGGCCAACGCCGCCGCTGGCGCGGAGCTGAGCGGCCTGTTGGCCTTGTGGCAGCCGCGTGCCTCCGATCGCTGAGCCGAGCCGCATGATCAAGTCGGAGCTCGTCCTCAGGATCGCGGCCCAGAATCCGCACCTTTACCTCCGGGACGTCGAAAACGTCGTCAGCTCGATCCTGGACACGATCACCGATGCCCTCACCCGTGGCGACCGGGTGGAGCTTCGGGGCTTCGGGGCGTTCTCCGTCAAGAGGCGCGACGCTCGAGCAGGCCGAAATCCCCGCACTGGCGAGACCGTGTCCGTCTGCGAGAAGGTGATTCCGGTGTTCAAAACCGGTAAGGACATGCGCAAGCGCCTGAACCTCGCGGCCCCCGAGGACGTGCCTCGCCCGAAACCGCTTTAGAGCCACCCGGACCGAATCGATGCTGGGCTTCCTGCGAGTTCTGATCCTTCTCCCTGTCGCGATCGCCGTGATCCTGCTCGCGATCGCGAACCGCGCGCCCGTCACGTTCTCTTTCGATCCCTTCACCAAGGGGGCGCCGGAACTCGCGGTGAGCGTGCCGCTCTTTATTCTCCTTTTCGCGGCTGTCGCGCTTGGGATCGCCGTCGGCGGAATTGGCTCGTGGCTCGGAGCGGCACGGAAGCGACAATCCGGCCGAGCAGCGCGACGCGAGGTCACTCGGCTAAAGGCGGAAGCGGATCGGTTGCGGAGCGCCGTCAAGGCGACGCATCGGCCTGCGCTTCCGGCCGTCAGTCCGACCGGCTAGCCTCCGCAGGTCGGACGGCGGCTATGCGGGTCGTCTCAGCCGCCGAGATCGACCGGGCGCTCAACGTTCCCGCGTTGGTTCAGGCCTTGGCCGAAGCGTTCCGGGGTGGCGTCGAGTCTCCACCACGCCATCATCACGCCATACCACGCCCGCCCGGTCCGGATGGGACTCTGCTTCTGATGCCGGCTTGGACGATCGGACATCCAGGAGGAGACTTTCTCGGGGTGAAGACCGTGTCGGTCTTCCCCGCCAATGGCGATCTCGGGCTCCCGAGCGTGCTCGGCACCTATCTCCTGATGGACGGAACCTCCGGGCGGCCGCTCGCCGCCCTGGATGGGGCGCGCCTCACGCTATGGCGTACCGCCGCCGCCTCGGCGCTGGCAGCCCGGCACCTCGCCCGACCGGACGCCTCCCACATGCTCATGGTCGGGGCGGGAGCGCTGGCACCCTTCCTGATCAGGGCGCACCTCGCCGTACGGCCCATCCGCCAGGTGGTCATCTGGAGCCGGCGGCGCGAGGCCGCGTCCGCCCTCGCGTCCAGCCTCGCGGAGGAGGGGCTGCCGACATCAGCGACCGGCGATCTTGCGGGCGCGGTCGCGGAGGCGGGCGTCGTCTCGTGCGCGACGCTTTCGCGCGAGCCTCTGGTGCTCGGACATTGGCTGAAACCTGGCGCGCATCTCGATCTCGTGGGCGCGTTCGCACCTGACATGCGGGAGGCCGACGACGCCGCCCTTCTGCGGGCCTCCCTCTACGTTGACACCTTCGCCTGCGTCCACGAGGGCGGCGACGTTGCGGCCGCCATCAAGGCCGGTTCTCTACCGATCGGCGCGATCCGGGGCGACCTCGCCGATCTCGTGTCCGGCCGCGCCGTGGGTCGCCGGTCGCCCGATGAGATCACCGTGTTCAAGTCGGTTGGCGCCTCTTTGGAGGATCTCGCCGCCGCGATCCTGGTCTGGCGGAATCTCCCCGAGGCGTGATTGAACCTCCCGGTGACCGACGCTCCATGTTACAGGCCACCCATGAGAGTGCTGCCCCTCCACCGAGCTTGACGACTTCCACCATCAAGATTTGCGGGCTTTGCACAGCCGACGCGCTCGAGGTCGCTCTCGCGGCCGGCGCCGATATGGTCGGGTTCGTGCATTTTCCCCGGTCGCCGCGACATCTCGGCCTGGGAGCCGGTCGGGAGCTGTCGGCACTGGCGCGCGGTCGCGCCCTCCGAGTGCTCCTGCTCGTCGACCCGGACGACGAGACGCTGGACGAGGCCCTGGCGGCGCTCGGACCTGACCTTGTCCAGCTTCACGGCTCGGAGACGCCGGAGCGTGTTGCGGCGATCCGCACCCGGACGGGCATTTCGGTTATGAAAGCCATCGGGATCGCGCACGAGGCCGATCTCGACCGTATCGGCCTCTACCGCGGCGCTGCCAATCGCATCCTGGTCGACGCGAAGCCGCCGCCGGGGGCGGAAATACCGGGCGGCAACGGTGTCGCGTTCGACTGGTCCCTTCTGTCCAGTGGACTCGAACTCGGACCCGACCTCATGCTCTCTGGCGGGCTTACCCCCGAAAACGTCGCTCGGGCGATCGCGCTCACAGGCATCGGCGCCGTGGATGTCTCATCCGGGGTAGAGACCCGGCCGGGCGAAAAGGACGCGGGAAAGATCGCGGCCTTCATCGGCGCCGCGCGCGCAGCCGCCGCGACCGCGAGCAGCAGGACAGTCTCACGATGAATGCGCCTCCCAGCCTCAATACCTTCCGGGCCGGCCCCGACGAGCGCGGCATGTTCGGCATCTTCGGCGGCCGCTTCGTGGCCGAGACCCTGATGCCGAACATCCTAGAGCTCGATCGCGAATACGAGGCCGCCAAGGCCGACCCCGCCTTCAAGGCCGAGATGGACGGCTACCTCGCGCATTATGTCGGCCGTCCAAGCCCCCTCTACTTCGCCGAGCGCCTCACCGAATATGTCCGCGAACTTGCGGCGCATTCCGGACAAGCGGGCGGGGCCAAGATCTACCTGAAGCGGGAGGAGCTGAACCACACCGGCTCGCACAAGGTGAACAACGTGACCGGCCAGATCATGCTGGCGCGCCGGATGGGGAAGAAGCGCATCATCGCCGAGACTGGCGCCGGCCAGCACGGCGTCGCGACAGCGACGCTCTGCGCTCGCTTCGGCCTCGACTGCGTCGTCTACATGGGCGCCGTCGATGTCGAGCGGCAAATGCCGAACGTGTTCCGGATGAAGATGCTGGGCGCCGAGGTCGTGCCCGTCCAGTCCGGCACCCGCACGCTCAAGGACGCCATGAACGAGGCGCTGCGCGACTGGGTCACGAATGTTGGCACGACTTTCTATTGCATCGGCACGGTCGCCGGCCCGCATCCCTATCCGGCCATGGTGCGAGACTTCCAGGCCATCATCGGCCAGGAGACGCGCGAGCAGATGCTGGCCGCCGAAGGCCGGCTGCCGGATTCGCTCGTCGCCTGCGTCGGCGGCGGCTCGAACGCCATGGGGCTCTTCCATCCTTTCCTCGACGACCGCGAGGTCGCGATCTACGGGGTCGAGGCCGCCGGGCACGGCATCGCGGGCGGGCTCCACGCCGCCTCCCTGGCCGGCGGGAGGCCGGGGGTGCTGCACGGCAACCGCACCTATCTCCTCATGAACGACGACGGCCAGATCACGGACGCCCACTCGATCTCGGCCGGGCTCGACTATCCCGGCATCGGCCCCGAGCACGCCTGGCTGCACGAGATGGGCCGCGTCACCTACCTGTCGGCCACCGATGCCGAGGCGCTTGAGGCGTTCAAGCTCCTGTCGCGGCTTGAGGGCATCATCCCGGCGCTGGAGCCGGCGCATGCCATCGCCAAGGTGACCGGCCTCGCCCCCGCCCTGCCCCGCAACCACCTGATGGTCGTCAACTTGTCCGGCCGCGGCGACAAGGACGTGCCGCAGGTGGCCGAGATGCTGGGCCTCTGACCATCGAGCCTTCAATTGGTCATATCGGAAGGCTTGCTTGGGGTGATGTCCGAAGCTCCGGCCACAACCGCCATCGCGCCGACATGCACGCCACCCGCGTTGCGGCGGAGGTGGGCCCTCGCGAGGTGGAAGCGCCTCTCCCGGATGCGTCCGGGTCTCGGCACGGTCCTGGCCGTCGCCTTCGGGACCATGATGCTTCTCGCGGTCGGCTCGGTCCTCGTCGTCAGCCTTGAGGGGGCCGGCCGCAACACGAGCGAGCTCCTGGCTGACAAGGCCGACCTGATCATCGCCTCGATCGAGCAGCGCATCCGGCAGCAGCTCGAGCCGGTGGCGGCGCAGGCCGAATTCCTGCGGGCCGCCATCGAGCGAGGACAGCTCGCCCTCGACAAGGAAGCGGAGCTCGGGGCGGCCCTGCGCTTCGCGCTCGCGGCGACGCCGCAGGCGACCGGGATCGGCTTCCTCCGTCCCGACCTCACGATCACGCGCGTGGAGCGGCATGACGGGGCAACCACATCGGAGGACTGGTCCAAGCGGCCGGAGATCGTCGAAGCCTTCGGGCAGTTCCAGGTCAGCGGCGTGCCCGGCTGGCAATCGCCCAATTGGAGCAACCTGCTCCGGGAGACGATCATCCCCTACGTCCTGCCCGTGCGGCGCGAGGGAGTCCTGCTTGGGCACCTCCTTCCCACCATCACGGTCGCGGAACTTTCCCGCGATCTCGCCGCGATCTCCTCCACGGCCCAGCAGGCGTTCATCCTCTACGGACGCGACCAGGTCCTGGCCCATCCGGCGCTCGCGACCCTGGCCGTCCCGAGGTCGCGCGAGCGGCCGCTGCCGCTGCTCGGGGACATCGGCGACCGGGCTCTCGCCGCCATCTGGTCGATCGGGCAGCGCCCGCCCCTTCTGCTCCGGCGAGCCACCGACCGGGCCCATGTCGTCGCCTTCGCGGACGAGTATTTCGTCTACGTGCATCGCGAGATCGGCGGCCTCGGGGAGAAGCCTTGGATCGTCGGGGCGATCCTGCCCGGATCGTCTGGCGTTGGGGACGAGGCCCAACGTCTCAAGCTCATGACCATCGTGGGCGGGGGGCTCCTGCTCCTCTCCGTGTTGGCCGCGATCCTGGCAGGCAAGTTCGTGGCCCGTCCCATGCGCAGCGTCGTGACCGTGACGGAAGCCGTGCGCGGCCTCGATCTCGCGAGCGCGCCCATTCTCCCGCGCAGCTGCATCCGCGAGATCGATGCCGTCGGGCAGGCGCTCAACGCCATGGTGGCGGCCCTCCGGTGGTTCGAGCTCTACCTGCCCAAGCGTCTCGTCCACCGCCTGCTGGCGCAGGGGGAGAACGATCTCGCCCAAGCCTACGAACGCGACGTGACGGTGATGTTCACGGATGTGTGCGGATTTACGCGCACCTCGTCGAACCTGACGCCCTCCGAGACGGCCGAGTTCCTGAACGCCCATTTCGCGCTCGTCGGCTCCTGCGTGGAAGCCGAGGGTGGCACCATCGACAAGTACATGGGCGACAGCCTCATGGCCTTTTGGGGCGCACCCGAGTCGCAGCCGGACCATGCCGCGCGCGCCTGCAGGGCCGCAGTCACGATCGCCTCAGCCGTCCGGGCCGATAACGGCGCTCGTCGTGCCCGCGGGCTCGACCCCGTACGGATCAGGGTCGGGATCAGCACCGGCGCGGCGCTCGTCGGCAATATCGGAGCGCCGAGCCGAATGAACTACACCGTCGTCGGCGATACCGTGAACGTCGCGCAGCGATTGGAGCAGCTCGGCAAGGCCCTCGCCAGCGAGGGCGACGTAACCGTCCTGGTCACCGAGGGATGCCATGCGTGCCTCATCGACACGGCCGGGCTTGCCTTCCTCGGCTCGCAACATGTTCGCGACCGGGACGGCACCGTCGGCGTCTACCGGCTGATGTAACCTCAACGGGCGCACGGTGGACCTCGATCGGTCCGTCTAGTCCGCCCCGGCCTGCCGCTGCCCCGTCGCTTCCGTGGCGCATATGGCCAGGAAGAGGCCGATCACGCCGAGCACCAGAAGGCCTTCAGCCACCACTATCGGCAGGTCTGGCCGAAGCAGCAGCGCCAGCGGCAGGACCAACGGGCCGCCAAGCAGAACCGCCCAAACGAACATGGCCGCACGCTCACGAACTCGGTACACGACGAGAACCATGTCCATGCCACGGCGGTTCCCGCCTCGGCAACCTGGAAGGCGCCCGATTCCACGCTTCCGCGCCTAAACGCTGCCGACCGTCTTTAAGCGGACTCGGGCGTGGATCTCAGCCTGTCCGATGACGGGGTTTTCGCGGCGGAAACGCTCGATGATGGAGCGCACGAACGGGCGCGCTCCGCTCGAGGTCACGAGAACAGGCATTTCGCCCGCCCGCGCCGCCTCTTCGAAATGGCCGAAAGCCTCGATCACGTGCCCGGCCGGCGCGCCGCTCTCGTGCCCGTGCGCCAGGATCAGGCGGGTGGTGGCGAGGTTCAGCGCGAGCCGGAACATGGTCGCAATCAGGAGAACGGTCGGGAAGACGGAGAACTCCATCGGGTTCTCGATGAAGAGCGCGGTCATCAGGATCAGCACCGAGACGATGATCGAGATGGCGAGGAGCAGGTCGAGCAGGATCGCCGGCAGCGGCACCACAAGCACGACCAGGATGCCCATTACGGCGACCGCGAGGAGGATGTCGGGCCTGGCCGAGAGGCGGCGAAGGTCGCCCATGGAGGGTAGCGACAACCCGCCCGGCAGGCCGCCCTGGATACACGCCGGAAGCGCGCCGCCGCTGCCGCGAACGGCCGTCACCGCACCTGCGTCGCTCATGGTTCCCCAACGTCGCGGCCCTTAGCCAGCCCCGGCCGCCCGGCAAGTTCTGCCGAGTGCATGGTTAGCGGGGGGTAAGGGTCGCCGGGTTGAGCCGTCGCTTGCGTCGGGGACGCTCACGTCGGAGGCTCCTGCGATGACCCTCGCCCGCGACAATCCCGGCGTGATCGCGCCGCCCCCTCTCGTCTTCGCGGGATTCCTAGCCCTCGGCTTCGTGCTGGATGTCGCGACCGGGCATCTCGGAATCCGATTTCCGGTCTGGCTCCGGTGGATCGCCGCCGGGCTGCTGGCCGCCGGAAGCGTCGCTCTCCTGACCCAAGCGTTGGCCCGCCTGAAGAGTGCCGGAACACGACCCGAGCCCTGGCGGCCGACCACCGCGATCGTGACGGATGGAATCTACCGCTACAGCCGCAATCCCATCTACCTCGCCATGGCGCTGGCCTATCTCGCGATCGTGCTGGCCTTCGACAGCATCTTCGGCCTCCTGTTGCTCGGGCCCGCGATCGCGGTCATGCAGGTGGGCGTCATCGCCCGTGAAGAGCGATATCTCGAGACGAAGTTCGGCGCGGAGTACCGTCGCTACAAGGACACGGTCCGGCGCTGGATCTAGGCTCGCCTCCCGCCTAACCAACCCAACCGCGAGGCTTCGGAGGTTTTGGATGAGCAACGTCACGATCGACGGCGAGCGCCTCTGGGGGACGCTCATGGAGACCGCCCAGATCGGCGGCACCGCCAAGGGCGGCATCCGGCGCCTGACCCTGTCCGACGAGGACCGCCGCGTCCGCGACTGGTTCCGGACGGCCTGCGAGGCCGCGGGCTGCACCGTGACGGTGGACGGCGTCGGCACCATGTTCGCGCGCCGGCCTGGCCGGAACGAGTCGCTGCCGCCGATCTGCATGGGGTCCCACCTCGACACGCAGCCCACCGGGGGCAAGTTCGACGGCTGCCTCGGGGTGCTGGCTGGGCTCGAGGTCCTGCGTAGTCTTCAGGCCATCGGCTACGAGACCAACGCCCCGCTCGAGCTCGTCAACTGGACGAACGAGGAGGGCGCGCGCTTCACCCCGGCCATGATGGCCTCGGCCGCCTTCGCGGGCGTCTTCACGACCGAGTACGTGCTGTCGCGTCCCGGCCGCGAGGGCATCACGTTCGCGGACGCGCTCGACGCGATCGGTTACCGGGGCGAGGCCCGCGTCGGCGGCAGGCAGCTCTCCGCCATGTTCGAGCTCCATATCGAGCAGGGCCCGATCCTGGAGCGAGAAGGGAAGGCGATCGGCGTCGTGACCGGCGTGCAGGCCATCCGCTGGTTCGAGCTGACGATTCAGGGCTCGGCCGCGCATGCAGGCTCGACCCCGATGCCGGTCCGGCGCGACGCGCTGGTCGGGGCGGCGCGCGCGGTGGAGGCAGTGCAGGCCGTGGCGCTCGCGAACGCGCCCGCGGCCGTCGGCACTGTCGGCATCCTCGAATGCCGGCCCGGCTCCACGAACGTGGTCCCGGGCGAGGTCTTCCTGACGATCGACCTCCGCCACCCGGAGGACGGCACGCTGGACAGGATGGAGGAGGATCTGCGCGAACGGCTCGCGGGAGCCCTGGAGGGGCTCGATTTCGCCCGCGAGCGCATCTCGCATTTCCCGGCCGTCCATTTCGACCCGACGCTCATCGGCCTCGTGCGGGATGCGGCCGAGCGGCTCGGCCTGCCGCATCGCGACATCGTCTCGGGACCCGGTCACGACGCCGCCTATATCGCGCGCGTCGCGCCGACGACCATGATCTTCGTGCCCTGCCGCGACGGCATCAGCCACAACGAGGCTGAGGACACGAGCTTCGAGCAATGCGCGGCCGGCGCCCAGGTGTTGATGAACGCCGTGCTCGCCTTCGACGCCACCCTTGAGGGGCAAGGTTGAGGCTGCGCAGCGCGCCGCCGGGGACAACACCCTGTCGCCAGGCACCATTGCGGCCCTCACTGGGCCGGCAGGATTGTGGCGCGGCACTCGCCGAAACCGATCGGGGCTACGCCCTCCCCGACGCCCCTGGCTTTCAGGATCACCTCATCGCCGTCCTCCAAGAAGCGCCGCTCCTCGCCTGAGGAGAGCCGGACCGGCTCCTTGCCCCCGCAGGTGACCTCCAGGATGCTCCCGGCGGCGGACAGGTCGGGCCCCGAAAGGGTCCCGGTCCCGAGGAGGTCGCCCGGTTGCAGGTTGCAGCCGCCGCTTGTGTGGTGGGCGATCATTTGAGCAACCGTCCAGTACATGTGGCGGGCGTTGGAAAGGGCGAGCCGGTGCGGCGGCAGCCGCTTCTCGGCGAGGCCGGGGGTGAGCAGCAGCACCTCGAGTTCGATGTCGAGCGCGCCCTCCGCCTGGTCTCTCTCATCGGCGAGATAGGGCAGCGGCACCGGATCGCCCGCCGCGCGTGCGGCTTGCCCGATGCGGAAGGGCGCCAGCGCCTCGGGGGTCACGATCCAGGGCGACAATGTGGACGCGAAACTCTTGGCCAGGAACGGTCCGAGCGGCTGGTACTCCCAGGCCTGGATGTCGCGGGCCGACCAGTCGTTCAGAAGGCAATAGCCGGCGACATGCTCGGCCGCCTCGGCAATTGGCACCGCCTCCCCGAGTTCGTTGCCGCGCCCGATCCAAACCCCGAGCTCGAGCTCGTAATCGAGCCGCCGGGAGGGTCCGAAGCTCGGCCCGGCCGCTTCGGGCAGCCTCGTCTGCCCGTTCGGCCGGCGCACGGGCGTGCCGGACGGCCGGATCGAGGAGGCCCGGCCATGGTAGCCGATCGGCAGGTGCTTGTAGTTCGGCAGGAGCGGGTTATCCGGCCGGAATTGCCGGCCGACATTGGTCGCGTGGTGGAGCCCGACATAGAAGTCGGTGTAGTCGCCGATGTGGGCCGGCAGGTGCAGCGTGCAGGCATCGGCGAGACAAAGCAGGTTCTCGGCTCGTTTCTGGTTCGGGCAACTCTCGCACAGGAACTCGGACAATTGCGCCCGCAACGCCCGGCGCGGGCCGGCCCCGAGCGCGAGGAGCGCGTTGAGTCGAGCCCCGCCTGTTGCGGCCTCGACGGCCCGCTTCGCCTCTCCGGTGAACCAGCCGGCCGCGAGCCCGGCGGGCAGATCGAGGATCATGTCGCCGATCGCGATCCCGGCCCGGGCGGCGCCGTCCGGCGGCGAAAACATGCCGAACGGCAGGTTCTGAATCGGGAAATCAGGGTGCCCGTTTGCGGACGCGACCCAGCTCCGGCGTTCGGGATCGTGCGTCGTGTCGAGTTCGATCGTCATGCGGCTCCTCCCCATCAACATCCTCTGCGCGGTGCAGGGCAAAGCGGTGCGCCACAGACGCGGGACCCCATCCGCAGAGACGACCGTGGGTTCCGGGCTTCGGCTCCGCCGCGCCCCGGAATGACAGTCAGGGCCGGGTCGGGTCGAAATGCTTCTTCAGCTTGCGGCCATAGACGCCGTAATCAGCCTGGAAGGACGGGTGTCCGGCGGCCCAAGCCGTGACCTTCTGCGGGAAGCGCGTCTCGAACATGAACGCGAGGGTGCCCTCGAGCTTGTGCGGGGCCAGCTCGGCTGAGCTCGCGCGCTCAAAGGCCTCCATGTCGGGGCCGTGCGGCAGCATGCAATTGTGCAAGGAGACGCCGCCCGGCATGAAACCGGCGCCGGTCCTGGCGTCGTAGACCCCGTAGATCAGGCCCATGAACTCGCTCATCACGTTCATGTGGTACCAGGGCGGCCGGAAGGTGTTCTCGGCCACGAGCCAGCGGTCGGAGAAGATGACGAAGTCGATATTCGCGGTCCCGGGCGTCTCGGAGGGGGAGGTCAGGACGGTGAAGATCGACGGGTCGGCGTGGTCGAACAGGACGGGGCCGACCGGCGAGAACTTGCGCAGGTCGTATTTGTAGGGCGCGTAATTGCCGTGCCAGGCCACGACGTCCAGCGGCGAATGGTCGAGGTCGCAGGCCCAGAGCGCCCCGCCCCATTTGACGAACATGCGCGAGGGCGCGTCCTTGTCCTCGTAGGCCGCGACCGGGGTCAGGAAGTCGCGCGGGTTGGCGAGGCAGTTCGCGCCGATCGGGCCGCGCTCGGGCAGCGAGAACGCGCCGCCGTGGTTCTCGCAGAGATAGCCGCGCGCGGGCCCGCCGGGCAGCTCGACCCTGATCTTAACCCCGCGCGGGATGACGGCGATCTCGCCCGGCTCGATGTCGATAATCCCGAACTCGGTGCAGAGCCGCAGATCCCCCTCCTGCGGGGCGAGCAGCATCTCCCCGTCGGCGTTGTAGAAGTATTCGTCGGCCATGGAGCGGGTCACGGTGTAGACGTGAGCGCCCATCCCGGCCTGCGCGCCCGCATCCCCGGCCGTCGTCATCGTCCGGATGCCCTCGACGAAGGAGAGCGGCTCGATCGGGATCGGGATTGGGTCCCAGCGCAAAGGCGCGAGCGGCAGGTCGACCTCGGGCGCGGGCGCGGTTCGCCAGAGGCCGATATCGGCGCGCCGGAATTCGCCCCAATGCACCACCGTGGGGCGAATGCGGTACAGCCAGGTGCGCTCGTTCATGGTGCGGGGCGCCGTGAAGGGCGAGCCCGACAGCTGTTCGGCGTAGAGCCCGTAGGGGCACCTTTGCGGCGAGTTGCGGCCGACCGGCAACGCGCCCCGAAGCGCCTCCGTCTCGAAACCGTTGCCGAACCCCGACATGTAGCCCGGAACGAGTCCGGCCCCGGAGGCCGGCTGGACCGCCTCGAAGGGGGATTGCCGTTGAACGTTCATGGCTGGACCCTCTGGTTCCCGCGATGATAGTTCCATCTGAGGCGAATACCAGGGAGGAGAGGCGCCAAGCGGCCTGCGCGGAGCGGCGGACCTCTTGAAGCAAATCGTTCCGCCGCATACGCCTGTCCGCTGCAGGACACGGGGCCCAACCGTACGGTCGCCGGACTGGAGACGCGCGTCGATTGTGGTCACCTTTCCGGGCTCGACGCGACCTGAGAACGTGAGATGGCGCGCTATCATTTCAACATCACGGACGGCCACGTGATCGCTCCGGACACCGAAGGCGCCGAATTGGTCGGCCATCAGGCGGCAATGGCCGAGGCTCTCCGAAGCATTCGGCAAATGCTGTCGGAGAGCGACAAGAAGGGCTTATGCCGCCGTCACTGGCGGATGGACGTCGTGGACGAAAGCGGCCTCTTGATGTTCAGCTTGCCGTTCGGCCACGCCCTTCAGGCCGACCAACTCAGGCCAGCATAGCGCCCGGTCGTCCGGCCGCCGCCCCTCACGCGGCGGACCGCTCCGTAGGCGCAGCACCGGACCCGAGGCGACGCGCGAGAGCGGCGGCCGTCTCGGCGAACAGCCTTTCCAGCGACGCGATCTCCGCCGCGTCGAGCGCCCGACCGGCGTCGCGGGCCTGCTCCTCGATCGGCCCAAGTGCCTTCGCGAGCGCGGAGCCGCCGACATTCAGGCTCAAGGACCTGAGCTTATGCGCGGCGGACGCGATCACCGGCCCGTCCCGGCTCGCGCTCGCCCGGCGCAGCTCCGCGACGATCACGGGTCCCTCCCGCGTGAACAGGCCGACGATGTGTGTCATGAACTGGCCGCCGCCGGCCCGGCTCATCTCCTCGAGGCTCTCCAGGGTCTCGAGGTCGAGCAGCCCGCCCGGCTCCGTTGCCTCTGCTGTGTCCGGCTCCGCCAGGACGGTGCGCCCGTCCCGGCTCGTCCGGTCCGGGTTCAGGTGAGCGTCGAGGCAATGGGCGAGTTTCGCGACGGTGAACGGCTTGTGCAGCACGTCGTCCATGCCGCAATCGCGCCAGAGGTCAGCCGCGGCTCCGACCACATGCGCGGTAAGCGCGACGACGGGCAGCCGGGCGCGGCTCTCGGCTCTTTCCCGCTCGCGGACCAGCCGGGTGGTCTCGTACCCGTCCAGCACCGGCATGCTGCCGTCCATGAGGACGAGGTCGTAGGGCCGCGCCGCGATCGAAGCCAGTGCGGCCCGGCCGTCCTCGGCCGTCTCGGCCGAGATGCCGAGACGCGCCAGCGCCTCGCAGGCGACTTCACGGTTCACGGGCGAATCGTCGACCACGAGGATGCGGGCGCCCGCGAAGCGCTCGGCCGCGCCCCCGGTAGAGCCCGCCGCGTTCTCCGGAGCAGCGACCGCCTCGAACGGCCGGCCGTCGGCAAGCCGGGCCAGCACCTCGCGCCATTCCGCCTGCACGATCGGACGCCGGATGAGGGCGTCCGCGAGCCCCTGCCCCAAGGCCTCGGTGCCGGCCGCGTCGCCCATCGGGGCCGCGGCCACGATCCGGCCGGAGCCTCGTCGCGCCCCAAGCTGAAGCAGCGTGCGGGCGTCGCAAATGCCGTCAACGTCGTCCCGGCGCGCGTCGGAGATCGTTCGTCCCGCCGCGCGAAGGCTCTCGACCGCCATGGCCCGGGTCGCGTCCCCCGCGAGGTCGACCCACACGGGCGCCCCCTCGCCCGGCCCGGGCTGCGGCTGGGCGAACCCGGCCACCGGCGCGGCGAGCTCGAAGAAGAACACCGACCCTTCGCCCTCGATGCTGGCGACCCCGATCTCGCCGCCCATCGCCTCGACGAGCCGCTTGCAGATCGACAGGCCGAGGCCCGTGCCGCCGAACCGGCGCGTCGTCGTCTGGTCGGCCTGGGAGAAGGCCGTGAAGATGGACCCGAGCTTGTCCTGCGCGATGCCGATCCCGGTATCGGCGACGCTGAACCGGATCGCAGCGCCCGAGGCCGCACGCTCGACCCGGATCGCGACATGCCCGTGCTCGGCGAATTTCAGCGCGTTGTTGACGAGGTTGCTCAGCACCTGCGTGACCCGGACCGGATCGCCGATCATCTCGGGGGGAACATCGGGTGCGACGAAAGCCGCGAAGTCGAGACCCTTCGAGCGCGCCCGCTCGGCGAAGAGGGTGACGGCCGTGTCTACCGTATCGGCCGGCGAAAAGGCGATCTCCTCTACTGAGAGTTTGCCGGCTTCGATCTTCGAGAAATCGAGGATGTCGTTGATGATGGCGAGCAGGCTCTGACCGGAGCGGGCGATGACCTCGGCGTAGCGCCGCTGCCGGGGCGGCAGCTCCGCGCCCGCCAGGAGCTCTGCCATGACCAGCATGCCGTTCATCGGCGTCCTGATCTCGTGGCTCATGGTGGCCAGGAACTCGGACTTGGCGACGTTCGCGGCCTCGGCGTCGTCCTTGGCCAGCATCAGGTCCTGCGTGCGCTCGGCAACGTCCTGTTCCAGGCGGTCTCGGTGCCGGACGAGCCGCTGGTCGCGGTCGCGGATCTCCTCCAGCATGCCGGCGAAGCTCGTCGCCAGGACGCCGACCTCGTCGTCGCTGTGCACCGGGACCACGGCCGCATAATCGTGGCTTGACCGGATCGCGGTCATGGTCTGCGTCAGCGCGATCAGCGGCCGGGTGATGGAGCGCTGGAGCTTGATCGAGATCGCGAGCCCGATCGCGAGCGCCGCCCCCGCGCCGAGAAGCGCCGTTGTCAGGACCGCGAGGAGCCGGGAGGTGAGGTCGCCCGTCTCGCTGACGAGGCGCATCCGCCCAACCTCCTCGCCGCTGTCGGTCACCGGGACCGCGACCTCGACCGTGCGGCTCGTGAGCAGCGCGAAGAGGCTCATGTCGGTGTCCGCCGCCGTGAGGTCGAGGTCGCCGACCAGGCGGACTCCACTCCCGATCTCGGCCAGGACGTCGCCGCCGCGGTCCTCGACGGCCGCGTACGGAATCCCCCGGACCTGCCCGATGCCGCGGATCGCCCGCAACGCGCCGACCTTATCGCCCTGCGCCACGGCCCCGGCGCTCGCGGCCGCGAAGGCCCTCGCGGCCGCGACCAGCGCATCCCGTTTCGCCTGTCCGTAGCGATCGGTCTCCTGCCACAGGCTCAGCCCGGCCACGACCAGGATCGCGGTTCCGACGGCCACGACCACCAGGCGACCTAGCTTGCGGTTGATGGATCGTTTCGCGGCGTCCGCCATCGTGAGTTGTCTCGGCCGGTCGGGGTCAGGAAGGATTAAGCCGAACCGGCTAAGGATTTGCTCACGGCGGACCGACAAACTCCGCCGCTTGCCTGCCTCGCGACGCTGCGCGAAGGAGCGATCCATGCACGTGGTCGTGCTCGACGATGCCGAGCTGAACAACATGCTGGTTCTCGAGGCCCTTCGCGGCCTCGAGGGCTGCTTCCCGCGCGCCTTCACGTCGCCGCATGAGGCGGTCCGCTTCGTGGAGGCGAATGCCGTCGATATCGGCGTCGTCGTCACGGACTACGACATGCCTGGCATGACCGGCATCGAATTCATCCGGGCGGCCCGCGCGGTTCCGGGCTTCGAGCACGTGCCGGTCGTCATGGTGACCAGCATGGACCAGCGCCGTGTCCGGCGGGACGCCCTCGAGGCCGGCGCGACCGACTTCATGGCGAAGCCGTTCGACCCGGTCGAGATCAGGGCGCGCGTCGGCAACCTCCTCGCCCTGAACCAGGCTCGCCGGGACCAGGCGGACCGCGCGGAGTGGCTGGCCCGCGAGGTGGCGGCCGCCGTCGCCGCGATCGAGGCGCGGGAGCGCGAGATCGTCACCCGCCTCATGCGGGCCGCCGAGCATCGCGACACCGATACCGGCGATCACGTCTCGCGGGTTGCAAAATATGCCGGCCTGATCGCCGGCGCGCTAGGTCATAACCAGCCCTCGTGCGACCGGTTGGCGCTCGCCTCCACGATGCACGACATCGGCAAGATCGCGGTCCCGGACGCCATCCTCCTGAAGCCGGGCCCCCTCACGGAGGCAGAGCGCGCGGAGATCATCCGCCATGCCGAGAACGGGCACAGGATCCTGGAGGGAAGCTCGTCGGACGTCGTCCGGCTCGCGGCCGAGATCGCCATCAGCCACCACGAGCGCTGGGACGGAAACGGTTATCCGCGCGGGCTGAAGGGCGACGCCATCCCGATCGGCGGCCGGATCGTCGCAGTCGCGGACGTGTTCGACGCCCTGGTGAGCGACCGTCCCTACAAGAGGGCGTGGCCGCTGGTCGAGGCGAGGAACTATCTCCTCGAACATGCCGGAAGCCAATTCGATCCGGCCTGCGTCCAAGCCTTCGTGACGAGGTGGCCCGAGATCGAGGTGATCGCGGCCGGGGCGGCGGCCGCCCCGGCGGCCGAAGCGGCCTGACGTCCGGGCAGGGGAGCTGTCGCGCCGCTCCAGGCCCGATTAAGGGACCGTCCAGGCGGCGGATCGATCGCCATCGACGAGGGTGAAGTCGAGCCTCTCTCGTGTCCCAGCAGGCGGACCGGTCCCGGCCGGCAGTGACACCTTCAGCCATGCCGTGCGGCCGTCCTCGGTCACCCGGATCGTGCTCGCGGGCTCGTCGCGGCCCTCGGCCTCGACGAAGATCTCCGGGGCGGTGAACCGGCCGGTGGTCCGTGTGAGCATCGCGGTCAGGGCGGCGCCGGAGGCAGCCTCGGTCCACCTCGCGGCGGCGACCTGGAAACCGGCCGATTCGGGAGCGGCCGGCACGCGTGACCGCGCCTCGGCGATCAACGCCGCCTCGGGGCTCGCGGTCGGCTGGCCGGCCGGCAGGTCGAGCGAGAGAGTGGCCCGGTACGGGATGCAGATCTCGCGGCAGCCGGCATATTCCACGCGGGCCCGCAGGCGGATCGGCGCTCCTGGCTCGACGGCCGTGACCGCGACGGGCAGGACGACCTCGCCGCGATAGACGTTGCTGCGCAGCCCCGACGCCGAGAGACGCGCGGGAGCCGGCCACGCGACGGCGACGTCTTTCACGTTCTCCGAGCCCGACCAGTCGATCTGCGGCGGGAATCCGACCTCGCCCGGGCTCCGCCAGTAGGTGTGCCAACCCGCCGCGAGCCGGAACTGCAACCCGGCCTCGGTTCGGCCGTCCGGCCCGGCGGCATCCGTGGACGCGACGAGCCGGATTCCGGCGCGCGCGTCCCCCGCCCAGTCGCTGGAGGCCGCTTTCGCCGAACCGGTCGCGAGAGCCGACCCGAGGGCGGCCGCAAGGATCGCGGACGCGACCTTGTTGCGGAGGGCTGTCCGAAGGCGGGCAAGGTGGTTCACGCAGTTCGTCCGGCCAGATATCGGCCGCCGAACCGCTGGGCCGCGATGACGATCGCCAGCACCGCCCCGGCGTGAACCGCAAGGTCGGAGAGTGCGGCATCCGCCGGGTGAAACAGGCTCAATAGCGTCGCGGCGGCCGCGGCCGAGGCGAGCCCTCCGAGGATCGCGGTCAGCTCCGGCCGAAGCGGCATGGCGCGGCGGAGCATGAGGAAGAGAAGCAAGGAGACCGGCAAGGCGACCGCGACGATGAACGTGAGGCAATCGACCTCGTCGACCGCGGATGGGGCGACCGCCGGCGACAACAGCCAGCCGCGAAGGCAGCCAGCGCCGCTCGCCCCGATCCAGAGCGCGAGCGAAGGCAGCGGCAGGTAGGCCCAGCGCCGGTCGGAGCCCGGAACACCCGTCTGGAAAGCCGCCCAGGCGGCCGTGAACATCGTGAGGATCGAGCCGAGTTCGGCGAGCCACATGTCCCCAAGGGGTCGGACGGACCGGCCGATCGCGCCGGAGCCAGGCCACACCATGAAAACGACAGCGAGAGCCGCGATCATCGCGGTCCAGCCGAGCGCGAGCAGCCATGGCGGGCGGAGGGGAGCGACCGGCCGCAGATCGGCCATGAGCCGACCGATCAGCGGGGCATGGGGATCGTCGTCACTCACCGTTCGACTTGCCCGCGGACAGCCTTGCCCGCAGGGTGTTGAGGGCGCGATGGAGATTGACCTTCAGGGCCACTTTGCTCCGCCCGGTCCGCCGCGACGCCTCCTCCAGGGTCTCCTCGGCCAGGCCGAGCCGGTCAGCGGCCTCGCGCTGACGCGGAGGCAACGTAGCCACGGCTTTGCGCAGCCATGACGCCCGCGCGGCTTTGTCCAGCGCCGCGTCGGGGTGCTCGGAAAGGTCGGCATAGGTGTCGTAGGCCGTCGCGTCGTGCACCTCCCGGGCGTGACGTCGCCCGGACTGGCGGAGCACGTCGACGGCCCGGCGCTGCGCGATCGCGCTCAGCCACGGCATGAAGGGCCGCGCCGGATCGTAGGTTGCGCGGGCGCGATGGATCGTCATGAGGGCGTCCTGCACGACGTCGTTCACGGCGTCGCCGCGCACACCCTGATGCCTCGCGATCGCCGCAATGGTCGGCACGCATGCGCGAAGCAGCCTCTGGTAGGCGGCGGCATCGCCAGCCTGGGCCGCCGCCATCTCGGTTGACAGCAGGGTCTCGCGGTCCGCCCGACGATCCAAGGCCGCCCCATCTCTCGAACGCCGGCCGCTGCTTACCGCATATTCGACGCTCGCGCGCGGTCCCGCCTTGCGAGCCGGCCATGCGGTCGAGCGCGAGGGAGGCGCAACCCCGTCGCCGAGCCCGTCCAGGGCGCCGGCAAAGCTCATGATGCGCCGCCGAGCCGTGCCGCGCCGATGATCTGGCCGGAGGCCGATTGGAGCAGCACCGCCGCATCGGCGCCCGCGGGCCTGGCGATCTGCAGCCTGATCGCGGCCCCGGACCAGCTCCCGACCGTCTTGACCGACCGGACGACGTTCGATTCGAGCAGGGTTCGACCGCGGTTCTCGCCGCGCGTCACGGCCGTCTGGTGTTCCGGGTCGAAGCCCACGAGGACGACGCTGCCCCGGCCCGTGCCATCCCCCACCTGGACCACGACATCTTGGCCCGACCGGCTCAGCCGCACCGTGGCGGCCGTGACGGAGCGTTCCTTGGCGCGCCGGATGGCGGAGGCCCCATCCGCCGTGTTCGAGCCGACCACGCTTTCGTTGCCGTCGATGACGAGGTCCGGGGTGAAGACCGTCCTGTCCCCGCGACGCGACGCATAGCTCTCCTGGCGGGCAGTCGAGGCTTCGAGCGAGAACGGGTCACGCCAGCCGAGCGAGTTCCAGTAGGTCACGTGGAAACCGAGCGCGAGCACGTCCGACCGGGTCCGGACGAGGTCGGTCAGGTAGGCATCCGCGGGCGGGCAGGATGAGCAGCCCTCGGAGGTGAAGAGCTCGACCACGACTGGCCGGTCCGCCGCCACCGCCCATGTTGCGGGCCACATCGCGATCGCGGCGAGCCAGAATCTGCGATGCGCGACCATGGACATCCTCCCGATCCTTCGACGCGCGCCGCCTTGAACGGTCGGACGCCCGCCGGAGAGGCATTCCGTGCGGACGCCTCCGAGGTTACGGTCCGGACGCGTCAGCCTCAGCCTGCATGGTGAGCGTCGGGCTATTCGTGAGGGTGGGTCGGAAACTCTGCGCCGAACACGGCCGTGAGGTCCTCCACCTGGGCGGGCGTGAGGTAGCGCGGGTTCATCCCGCGCAGGAGCAGGAAGAGCTTCGCGGTCTCCTCGAGCTCCTCGGTCGCGAAGACCGCCGCTTCCAGGCTCTCGCCGGCCACGACCGGCCCGTGATTGGCGAGGAGCACCGATGCGTAGCGCCCAGCGAGCCCCCGGATGGCGTCCGCAACAGCCGGATCTCCCGGCCGGAAGTACGGAACGAGCGCGGTCGCGCCCGCCCGCATCACGTAGTAGGCCGTGAGCGGGGGCAGCACGGCGCGCGGGTCGAGCCCCGGCAGCATCGAAAGCGCGACCGATTGGGTGGAGTGCAGGTGCACGACGGCGCGCGCGGAGGCGCGACTCTCATAGAGGGCGGCGTGGAGCGGGACTTCCTTGGTCGGCTGGTCGCCGGCCACCAGCCGACCATTCGCGTCGAGGCGCGACAGCGAGGCCGGGTCGAGGAAGCCGAGCGAGGCGTTGGTGGGCGAGACGAGCCAGCCCCCGTCGTCGAGCCGCACGCTGATGTTGCCGGACGAGCCCGGCGTCAGCCCGCGCTCGAACAGAGAGCGGCCGAAGCGGCAGATGTCTTCTCGCTGGCAGCTCTCGGTCATGGTGGTCCGCCGCCACAAGGCGGTGTCTCGGCGATGCTTCGGGGCGACGCTTTGCGTTCGCAGGGTGCGTGTAGCAGAGTCTCGCGAAACGAGGAGTCCGGGAGGACGAGGCGAGATGCTGGAGGGCGAGGGAGCGCGCGGTCTCGTCGCGGTCGTCGGGCTCGGATCCATGGGGTTCGGCATGGCGAGCGCGCTCCGGCGCGGCGGCTTCGAGGTCGTCGGCTACGACGTCGGCTCGGCCGCCCTCGAGCGTTTCGTGGCCGGAGGCGGGCGGTGCGCGACGAGCCCCGGAGAGGCCGCGCGGGGCGCCCGTATCGTCGTCTCGGTCGTCGTGAACGCGGCCCAGACGGAGGCCGTGCTGTTCGGCCCGGACGGCGTCGCGGCCGCGATGCCGGAGGGCGCGGTCTTCATCTCGTCGGCCACCATGGACCCTGACGTGGCGCGCCGCCTCGCGGCCCGGCTAGAGGCCAACGGCCGCCACTACCTCGACGGACCGATCAGCGGCGGCGCGCAACGCGCCGCGGAGGGCGCGCTGACGATCCTCGCCTCGGGAAGCGCCGCCGCTTTCGCGGCCGCCCGTCCGGCGCTCGACGCCATGGCCGCGAAGCTCTACGAGCTCGGTCCGGAGCCGGGGCAGGGCGCCGCCTTCAAGATGATCAACCAGCACCTGGCCGGCGTGCACATTGCCGCCGCCTGCGAGGCGATCGCCTTCGCGGCGAAGCAGGGGCTCGATCTCGCCCGGGTCTACGAGGTGATCACCGCCTCGGCCGGCAATTCCTGGATGTTCGAGAACCGGATCCCGCACGTGCTCAAGGGCGACTATGCCCCGCGCAGCGCCGTCGAGATCTTCGTGAAGGATCTCGGCATCATCCAGGACATGGCCCGCACGCACCGCTTCCCCGTGCCGGTCGCGGCCGCGGCCCTGCAGATGTTCCTGATGACGGCCGCCTCCGGCATGGGCCGCGACGACGACGCCTCCGTGGCGCGCCTCTACGGCCGGGTGACCGGCACCCCCTTGCCGGGCGATCCTCCCTGATCCCAATCGAGCCAGCACGAGCCGCCATGCCCCGCTTCGCCGCAAATCTCACTTTGATGTTCACCGAATGGCCGTTCCTCGACCGCTTCGACGCGGCCGCGGCGGCGGGGTTCACGGCGGTCGAGTTCCTGTTCCCCTACGACTATCCGCCCGACGCAATCGCGGCACGCCTGACCCGGAACGGGCTCGAGCCGGCGCTCTTCAACATGCCGCCGGGCGATTGGGCGAACGGGGAGCGCGGCACGGCCGCCTTCCCGTCCCGGAGGGCCGAATTCGAGGAGGGGGTCCGGACCGCGCTCCGCTACGCGGACGCGACGGGAGCGCGTCGGATGCACCTTATGGCCGGGATGGCGGACCGGAACGATCCGAAGGCCGCTGCCTCCTACCGGAGCGCGGTCGCGTGGGCAGCCGAGCGCCTGGCCGAGACGGGCCTCACCCTCGTTATCGAGCCTATCAACGGGCGCGACATGCCCGGTTATTTCCTGAACGACTTCCCCTTCGCCGAGGCGCTGATCCGCGACATCGGGGTGGCGAACCTCCAGCTGCAATTCGACCTCTACCACTGCCAGATCCTGCATGGCGACGTGACCACGAGGTTGCGGCACGCGATGCCGATGGTCGGCCATATCCAGATCGCGAGCGTGCCCTCCCGGAACGAGCCCGACGGGGAGGAGCTGAACTTCCCGTTCCTGTTCGGGGAGCTCGATCGCCTCGGCTACGACGGCTTCGTCGGTTGCGAGTACCGGCCCCGAGGCCGGACGGTCGACGGTCTCGGCTGGTTCGCGCCCTTTGGCGGCCGTCCAGCCGCCGCACCCGAGACCGCCGCGCCAGCGGCCCTGAGCCTGCCGGCATGAGCCTCGTCCTCGGCTGCATCGCGGACGATTACACGGGCGCGTCCGACCTCGCCAACACGTTGCGCAAGGCCGGGCTTCGCACCGTGCAGACGATCGGCATCCCGGCCACCGGGCTCGCGCTTCCCGAGATCGATGCGGTCGTGGTCGCGCTGAAGATCCGGTCGGTCGCGGCCGGCGAGGCGGTCGCGCGGGCCGGCGAGGCGCATGCCTGGCTCCGTGATCGCGGCGCCCGGCATGTCATGTACAAGGTCTGCTCGACGTTCGATTCCACCGATGCCGGCAATATCGGGCCGGTCCTGGACGCGCTTAGGGCCGCCACGGGCGAGGCGGTCGTCCTCGTGACGCCCGCCTTCCCGGAAACCGGCCGTACCGTCTACCAGGGCAACCTGTTCGTCGGGCCGGAGCCGCTGGCCGAGAGCCCCCTCAAGGATCATCCCCTCAACCCGATGCGGGATTCGAGCCTTGTCCGCGTGCTCGGGCGGCAGAGCCTGTCCCGGATCGGCTTGGTCGACCTGGCGACGGTCGTGCAGGGGCCGGACGCCGTGCGGGCGCGCCGCGCCAGGCTCGACCGGGGGGGCTGCGGGGCCGCCATCGTGGACGCGGTGTTCGACCGCGATCTCGAGACGATCGGCGCAGTGGCGCTCGAGGGCGGCTTCTCGGTCGGCGCGTCCGGCATGGGACTCGGTCTCGCGCAAGGCCTGGTCAAGAGCGGCCGGGTCGCGGGCACGACCGGCGCGGCCACGACGGGCGAGCCGGTCGGCGGCCTGGCGGCCTGCCTCGCCGGAAGCTGCTCGGCCGCGACGCTTGCGCAGGTGGCGAGCGCCGAGGACGCCATGCCCGTGCTGCGGCTCGACGCAGGAGCGATCCTGCAGGGACCGGACGAGGTCGCGCGCGCGCTCGACTGGGCCAAGCCGCGGCTCGGCGCCGGGCCGGTCCTCATCGCGTCCAGCGCCGCGCCCGACGAGGTCGCGGCGCTCCAGGCCCGCCATGGGCGGGGTGCGGCGGGCGAAGCGGTCGAGCACGCCATGGCGGATCTCGCCGACGCGCTCGTCCGGAGCGGCGTTCGCCGCCTGGTCGTGGCGGGCGGCGAGACGTCGGGGGCCGTCGTCGACAGGCTCCGCATCCCGGCCTTCCTGCTCGGCCCGGAGATCGCGCCCGGGGTGCCGGTGATGCGAACGATCGGCGCACCTACCGAGATGCTGCTTGCCCTGAAATCAGGCAATTTCGGAGCCTCCGACTTCTTCTCCGACTCGCTCCGGCTGATGGCGTGACCAGGACGGTCACCGATTGTTAACCACGGACCGGTGCAGTCTCCGGTCGATCGATCGGGAATCGCGATGACGAGCCGTCCGTTGTTCACCGCCGCCGGGTTCTTCCTGGCCGCCGTCTTGGCCGCACCTGCCGCTTGGGCGCAGAGCGATTTCCGCTCCTGCTTGGCCGGCTTGCGGGGCGACGCGGCCGGCAAGGGCATCTCGGGCCAGACCTTCGAGGCCGCGACCGCATCGCTCCAGCCCGACATGAAGGTCCTGGAGCTGATGGACAACCAGCCCGAGTTCAAGACGCCGATCTGGGACTACCTCGCCATGCTGGTCGACGACGAGCGTGTCGAGGATGGCCGCGCCGCCATGCGGCGCTGGGGCTCGGCGCTCGCGACCGCCGAGAGCCGCTACGGCGTCGACCGCCACATCATCAGCGGCGTGTGGGGCGTCGAATCGAATTTCGGCAAGGACCTGGGCGGTCGGCCGCTCGTCCAGTCGCTCGCGACGCTGTCCTGCTTCGCCACCCGCCGCCGCGATTATTTCCGCGGCGAGCTGATGGCGACGCTGCGCATCATCCAGAACGGCGACATCGACGTCTCGCGCCTGAACGGCTCCTGGGCGGGCGCGTTCGGGCAGACGCAGTTCATGCCGACCACCTACCAGCGGCTCGCCGTCGATCTCGACGGCGACGGACGCCGCGACATCGTCGATTCCGCCCCGGACGCGCTCGGCTCGACGGCGAACTTCCTGAAGAAGGCGAATTGGACCTCCGGCCTGCCCTGGGGGTTCGAGGTGCGGGCGCCGGGCGGCGTCGCGGCCGGGGGCCGGAAGGCCAAGAAGCCGCTGTCAAGCTGGGCCGCCGCCGGAGTAACCCGAATCGACGGCCGGCCGCTCTCGGGCGAGTATCAGGCCGGCCTGCTGATGCCGGCCGGCCGGAACGGCCCGGCCTTCCTGGTGACGAAGAACTTCGACGCGATCTTCTCCTATAACGGGGCCGAATCATACGCGCTCGCGATCTCGGTCCTGTCCGATCGGCTCCGCGGCGGCGCGGGCGTGCAGGCCGAATGGCCGACAGACGATCCGGGCCTGACCCGGGCCGAGCGGCGCGAGTTGATGGCCCTCCTGGGTCGCCGGGGCTACGATGTCGGAGAGCCCGACGGCCGCATCGGCCAAAAGACCCGCGATGCCATCAAGGACGTAGAGCGCAAGCTCGGCATGGCGGCGACCGGCCGCCCGGGCGGCAAGGTGCTGGCCGCGATGCGACGCGGCTAGCGCGTTGTCTGGGCGCGACATGGCTGAGCCGGCCGACGGGATCGTGCGGCTCACCGCCGGCGAGGCAAGCGCCGCCATCGCGCTCCGGGGCGCCGAGCCGATCTCCTGGCGCGTCGGCGGGCGGGAGCTCCTCTGGCACGGCGATCCCGCCCATTGGGGCTTTCGGGCCCCGATCCTGTTCCCGGTCGTCGGCGCGTCCGTCGGCGGCGCGATCCGGGTGGACGGCGAAACCTACCCGATGCCGCAGCACGGTTTTGCCCGCCACGCGGCCTTCGCGCTGGTGGAATCGGCCGGGGATTCGGCACGGTTCCGGCTCGCCGAGAGCGAGGAGACGCTGCGGCGCTACCCATTCCGGTTCATGCTGGACGTGACGGTCACCCTCGCGCCGGCCGCGCTCGCGGTCGCCTTCGCGGTGACGAATGCCGGGGATGGCACGATGCCGTACGGGCTCGGCTTCCACCCGGCCTTCCCGTGGCCCTTCGACGGTACCGGTCGCGACGGCCACCAGGTGACGTTCGAGGCGGCGGAGCGCCCGGACGTGCCGGAGGTGGCGGCCGGCGGCCTCCTTGCCCGAACCGGGCGGGCCGTGCCGCTGGCCGGACGCGCGCTCCCGCTCTCGCCCGAATTGTTCACCGAGGCCCTGGTCTTCCTCGACGCGAGGAGCCGCTCTTTCGCCTTCGAAGCCCCCTCCGGCCGCGCCATCGAGATGGCGGTCGAGGTCTTTCCCCACCTCGCGGTCTGGACGAAGCCGACCGCGCCGTTCCTGTCCCTCGAAGCCTGGACCGCCCACGCCGATTGGGAGGGGGCCGAGGGCGATCTCGCGTCGCGGCCCTCGATGGCGCTGCTCGCGCCCGGTGAGACGGGGCGGCATGCGGTGACGATGAGCTGGAGGGGCCAACCGACAAGGTGATCTCGTCTCTCCGGGGCGTGTTGCCGCCAATTCGCTTCAGCGGGGATGCGTGCTTCGAGACAGCGCTTCGCGCTTCCTCAGCATGGAACGCGTCGCGCGGAACCAGCTCTGTCATTCCGGGGCTGCGAAGCAGAACCCGGAACCCACGACTGGACCAACGCTTCAGCCGCGTCCTCCTCTGTCTCACCCAGTCGTGGGTTCCGGGTTCTGGCCTTTGGCGAGCCCCGGAATGACAAACGAGGTTTGGTGCAAGGGTCTCCAGCACGACGCAGGAGGGATGGGCGAAGGCGCCAAACATGGTGGTGCCCCAACCTGCGCCATGCCGAGGAGGGCCGGTCCGGTGAACCGTTGTGCAGCCCAGGCTACCCCGGCAACCGTCCAGCGAGCCGTGGGTACACTCGCTTCGCATTCCCCGAATACAGCTTCACGCGATCGGCATCCGAGAGCGGGGCGGCGTCGATGTAGCGCTTCGTGTCGTCGTAGGCGTGACCGGTCTCGGGATCGATCCCGTTCACGGCCCCGACCATCTCGGACGCGAACAGGATGTTGTCCAGCGGCACGACCTTGAGCAGGAGGTCGATCCCGGCCTGGTGGTAGACGCAGGTGTCGAAATAGACGTTGCGCATCAGCTCCGAGAGCGGCGGGCGCTTCATGTCCTGCGCGAGGCCGCGATAGCGTCCCCAATGATAAGGCACCGCCCCGCCGCCATGCGGGATGATGAGCCGCAAGGTCGGGAAATCCTTGAAGAGGTCGGAGGTGATGAACTGCATGAAGGCGGTGGTATCGCCATTGATGTAATGCGCGCCCGTCGCCTGAAAATTGCGGTTCGCGGACGCGCTGACATGGATCATGCCGGGCACGTCGAGCTCGACCATCTTCTCCCAGAGCGGGTACCAGTGCCGGTCGGAGAGCGGCGGGTCGGTCCAGAAGCCGCCGGACGGGTCGGGGTTCACGTTGCAGCCGACGAAGCCGAGCTCCTTCACGCAGCGCTCGAGCTCGGCCGTGCAATTCGCGGGCGAGACGCCCGGCGTCTGCGGCAGCTGGCACACGCCGATGAACTTCTGCGGCATCAGGGTCGCGACCCGATGGATCATGTCGTTCGAGACAACCGACCAATCGGTGCTCGTCTTGGCGTTGCCGATATGATGGCCCATGCCGCCGGCGCGGGGCGAGAAGATCGCGAGCGAAATGCCGCGCTCCGCCTGGAGCTTTAGCTGCTTCTCCGCGACGCTCGCGCGGATCTCGTCGTCGGTGACCTTGAGCGACGACAGCGAGGGCGATTGCGACGGGTCGTTAATGGCCGCGACCTGGCGCTTGCGCCAGTCGAGCATCGCGGCCGGCTCCGTCGTATAATGGCCGTGGCAATCGATCACGAGCCCGCCATAGCGGGTCCCGGCCGGGGCCGGGCCGGGCCGGACCGCGCTCTGGGCGAAAGCCGTTCCGGCGCTTGCGGCCGCGGCGGCGGCCGATCCCGCCCCGGCCATCACGGCCCGGCGCAGGAAGCCCCGGCGCGGGAGACAGCACGGGCAGGATTCGGCGGACCCCCGGTTGCTTTCGGCCCTCATGCCCATAGCGCGTCTCCTGTGTTGGACGCCCCGATCGCGATCAGGGCCGCTTGTCCTTGTTGCCCTGCGGCGGGGCCTGTCGGGGCGCGGGGCGCGGCGCCTGCCGGATCGCGGCGCGCGGCGCCTGGACCGCCCCGCCCGAACGGGCCGCCGGTCTGGCAGCCTGCACCGGGGCTGCCCGCATTGGCGCGGTTGCCCGCATGGGCGGGGCCGTCCGTGGCACGACAGCTTGCCGTGTCGCCCGGACGGCCCGCGGCGCCAAGACCGGTCGGTTGAAGGCCGGCCGGCCTTGCGCCGGCATGGTGGCTCGCCCGACCTGACGCATGGGGAGGCCGGCGTCCGCCCGGGCGCGCGTAGGCCGTCCGAGCTGCGTCGCGGGGGCGCCTGGTCCTCCCGGGGCAACCCGGGCCGCACGTTCCGCTCCCCGTGGTCCCGCGGCGGCGCCCGTGCCGGGATTCAATGTGCCTGCCCCCGGCCCCGTTATCGGCACGCCCGACCGGCCGGTCGCGTTCGCGGGACGGAGCGCCGGAAGCGGCTGCGCCGAGCCAGCCCCTCTCGAGCCGGGCGCGGCCGGCCCGACGACGCCGACCGGAGCTCTCAGGGCAGCGCGGCTTGCCGCGTAGCCGGCCGGCATCGGACCGAGCTGGGGCGGCTGGGCGACCGGCCGGCCGGCCGGGACGCCCCCGCTTCCGGGCGTGGGCCGCGCGACGGGAGGCGATCCCGGCCCGCGGACGGGTGCGGACGCCAGCGCGCCGGGCCGCACCAAGGTGGCGGCCGGCGCGATCTGCTGCCCGGCCACCACGGCCGCTCTCGGGGCCACGATCGCGGCCGAGCTGTTTCGGTAGGCCGAAACAGCAAGCGGGGCCACGATGGCGGCCGCGATCGTGGCCGCGGCCGCTGCCCCCACGACGACGCCGACGTTCACGCGCTGCCAATAGGCCGGACCGGCATAATAGTACGGCCGATAGATTTCGCCGGGCGCGAGCGGAATCCAGCCGAGCGCCGGGCCATCCAGGACGACTGCGCCGGGCGGCACGTCCACGAACGCCACAAGCGCGGGCGCGTAGACCGGAGCCTCGCGGTACTCGCCCGGGACCCAGCCCCAGCGCCCGTCGGTGCTGGCCCAGCGGCCGTAATGGAACGGCGCGAACCCCCAGGACGCGTCGTCGATCCAGGTCCAGCCCCAAGGCGCGACCCACTTCCAGCGGCCATGCTTGTAGGGCGCCCAATCGGCAGGGACGTCGTCCGGGTACCAGGTCGGGCCCTGGGCGGGCGCGCTCACCCAGCGGCCACGGCGGCCGAGATCGGCGATTCCGGTGATCCGGCGCGAGACGCCGGCCGGGATCGCGGCGGTGGTCTGGGGCGCGGCCTCAACGGCCTCGCAGGCGGACGGCGGAGCAGCCGAGATGTCGATGCGGGGCGCAGTGGCATCGCCCGTCAGTCGGGCAAGCTGCCCTTCGCGCAGCCGGGTCTGGCCGTCCGCGAGGCTCGCGCCTCCCCGGCATACGGCGACCTCCGTCGGAGCTTCGGCGTTGCCGGCCGTGACCCGGTAGAGCCCATCCGGGCCAAGTGACGCGACCCCCCGCGGGGTTGCGATGGAGAGCGGTTCGGCGCCCGCGGCCGTCTGGAGCGAGGCGGAGCCGAGATCGATCCGGACCGAGACGGACCGGTCGTCGAGCGTCACGAGGTCGAGCTCGGCGTTCTCGCGCACCAGGACCGTCGCGGAGCCCACTTCGAGCCGCGCCCGGGCACGCGCGGCCGCGTAGACGGCGTCGCCGGCCACGATCGGCGTGTTGGCCTCCGCGTTCTCCCAAGCCCCGCCCGTGCTGCCCCGGTACGACACGGAGCCGGAGACCTCCACGATACGACCGACCACCGCAGGCGGGTCGGCCACCGCCGCGTCGGGTGCGGGCGCGCCCGCCGGTGCTTCCGCGACGGCCGGAGCCGGCCCGGCGGGATCGGAGGTCTGGGCCGAGCCGGCCGTCGCGATCAGCAGGACGAGGCAAGCGGGAACAAGGCGCGACATGGGGGCCTCCAGGTCGAGAACGGTGACGTGCCGCCGATCAAACGCGGCCGAACCTGAACGGAACCGATCCAGTCCTCAAGGGCCGGCCGCGCGCTTGCGCAGGACGGTGTCGCCCCGCAACAGGAACTTCTGCGCCCGCTTCGCCGTGTCGACCTCCGTCGTGAAGAGGTTGCCCTTTGAATCAAGGGCCAGGTTGTGGACCCAGTGGAAGTCGCCCGCCATGCGGCCGGAGCGTCCCAGGCGGCCGAGCACGTCGCCCGTGTCGCGCGACAGCGTGCGGACCTCGTTGTTCGCCCCGTCGGCGTTGATGAGATAGGTCTCCTTCTCGTCCGGCCAGATCGCGAGCTCCCAGACGGAGCCGTTCTGCAGCGTGTTCGTCTCGACGAAGAATTCCTTCACGAACGTGCCGTCTTTCCGGAACACCTGGATGCGGTCGTTGGTCCGATCGCACACATAGACGAGCCCGTCGCGGGCGACCTGGACGCAATGGACCGGGTTGTTGAACTGCTGCGACACCGGAGCCCCAGGGCTGTAGGACGCGAGCTTCTCGTCGGTGGGCGGCTTGCCGTAGGCGCCCCACATTCGCTTGAAGGCGCCGCTATCGGCGTCGAACACGATGATGCGGTGGTTGTAGTAGCCGTCCGCGACATACACCTCGTTCGTGGCCGGATCGACCGTCACCTGGGCGGGCCTGCCGAGGCGGCTCGTGTCCTGGCTGTTCGTCTGCGGGCCCTGCTTGCCGATCTGCAGGACGAACTTGCCTTCGGGGGTGAATTTCAGGATCTGGCCGTCGTTGTCGCCGTTTCCGGCGAGCCAGACGAAGCCCTTGTGGTCGACATGGATGCCGTGCTCGTTCTGCGGCCAGCTGTAGCCTTCGCCCGGCCCGCCCCAGCTCCGGATCAGGTCGCCCGCCTGATTGAAGACGAGGACCGGCGGGGCCGGTACGCAGCACTTCGTGCGCGGCGGGTTCGCGCTCGCCGCCCTCTCGTCCTCGGTGAGCGATTTCGGCCGCTGCACGACCCAGACATTGTCCTGAGCGTCCACGCTGACGCCCGCCGCCTGTCCCATCAGCCAGTTGTTCGGCAGCGGCTTCGGCCAGGCCGGATCGACCTGGAAGGCGAGCGGATCCGCCGCGCAGGCCGGAGCCGCGAAGGCCAGCGCCGCCGCCATCCCGCCGGCAAACGCCGCGAAGGTCGCACGAATCCTCATGCCATCATCCTCCCTGATCACGTCTTCTTGCCCGCCATCATCCGCCGGGACAGGCCACGCGTCCAGCCGCCTCGGCCACGAATTCAGGTGTGGGAGCGCCGAGGCGATCGGTGGGCAGAGGACGGCGGGTTGGGGTAAATCTGTTCCGTGTCCGAATCAGCCATCCGGCCCGGCGACCCGCGCCCGATCTTCGGCGTGTCCCGCTCCGCGCTCGGGCGCGCCTGGATCGAGCGGCTCGATCCCGGGAGCGTCCCGGTCGCGACCGCCATCGCGCAGACCCACGGGCTGCCGGACGTCCTCGCGCGAGTGCTCGCCGGGCGGGGGATCGGCGTGCAGGCGGCGCCGGCCTTCCTCGCCCCCCGGCTCCGCGATCTCATGCCGGACCCGACCTCTCTGACCGATATGGACCGGGCGGCGGAACGCCTCGCGGACGCGGTCGGGGGCGGCGAGCGGGTCGCGATCTTCGGGGATTACGACGTCGACGGCGCCTGCAGCGCCGCGCTCCTGGCCGAGTACCTGACGGCGTGCGGCTGTCCGGTGGCGGTCCACATCCCGGATCGGATCACCGAGGGTTACGGGCCGAACGTCGAGGCCGTCCGCCGGCTCGCCGCCGAGGGCGCCGGCTTGCTCGTCACCGTGGATTGCGGAACGGCCGGGCACGAGCCGCTGGCGGAGGCGGCTCGCCTCGGAGTTGACGTGATCGTGCTCGACCATCACGGCGCGCCGGACACGCTCCCGGACGCGGCCGCGATCGTTAACCCGAACCGCCCGGACGACCTGTCCGGCCTCGGCCACCTCGCGGCCGCCGGGATCGTGTTCATGACGCTGGTCGCGCTCGGACGCGAGCTCCGCCAGCGCGACGGCTTCGCCGGACGGCCCGAGCCCGACCTCATGGCGGGGCTCGATCTCGTCGCGCTCGCGACGGTGGCGGACGTGGTGCCGCTGACCGGCCTGAACCGGGCCTTCGTGCGCCAGGGCCTGGCGGTGATGCGGACCCGCCGCCGCCCGGGCCTGGCCGCACTCGCGGACGTCGCCCGCCTCGAGAGCGCGCCCGAGACGTGGCACCTCGGCTTCCTGCTCGGCCCCCGCATCAATGCGGGCGGCCGCATCGGCGATTCGTCGCTTGGCGCGAGGCTGCTCCGCGAGACGGACCCGGTCGCGGCCGCCGGGATGGCCGAGACGCTCGAAGGGTTGAACCGAGAACGCCAGGTGATCGAGCGCGTGGCCGTCGAGGACGCGCTCGCGCAGGCCGATGGGCTTCTGCAAGCGCGCCCGGATCGGCCCGTGCTCGTGCTCGCCGGCGCCGATTGGCATCCGGGGATCGTGGGGCTCGTGGCAGCGCGCGTGAAGGAGCGGTTCGGCCGGCCGGTTTTCGCCTTCGCGCCAAAGCCCGGCGGGACCGTGATCGGGTCCGGGCGGTCGATCCCGGGCGTCGATCTCGGCCGGGCGGTCCGGGCGGCGGCGACCTGCGGCGACGCGCTGAAGGGCGGCGGCCACGCCATGGCGGCCGGCGCGACCCTCGCGGCCGAGGGCCTCGACCGGTTCCGGGCCTGCCTCGAACGCGAGCTCGGCTCCGCGGTCGCGGCGCTCGCCGGGGCGCCGGACGCGCTGATGGTGGACGGCGCGGTCGCGGCCGGCGGCGTCGGGCCCGAACTCGTACGGGCGCTGGAGCGCGCCGGCCCGTTCGGGGCGGGTCAGCCGGAGCCGGTCTTCGCCCTCGGGCATCACCGGGTCTGCGATCTCCGCGAGATCGGGGCAGGGCACCTGCGCGTGGTCCTGAAGGCCGGCGATGGCGCGACCGTGAAGGCGGTCGCGTTCCGGGCCGCCGGCCAGCCGCTTGGGGAGGCCTTGACGCGCGCCCGGGATGGCCTCGCGCACGTGGCCGGAACGCTATCGATCGACCGTTGGGGCGGCGGCGAGCGGGCGGAGCTCAGGATCTGCGACGTGGCGGCCGTGGGCTGACCCGCCACCGTCATTCCGGGGCTCGCTGCAAGCGAGAACCCGGAATGACGGCCTTCCTCAGATCCGCTCGATGATCTTGTCCCCGAACAATCCCTGCGGCCTGACCATTAGGACCGCGAGCGCGATGAAATAGGCGAGCCAGGATTCGATGCCGCCTCCGACGAGCGGCCCCCAGTAGAACTCGCCGAGCTTCTCGCCGACCCCGATGATCAGGCCGCCCACGATCGCGCCCGGCACGGAGGTGAGCCCGCCGAGGATCAGGACCGGCAGGGCCTTCAAGGCGATGATCTCGAGCGCGAACGACACCTCCGAGCGCGCGCCCCACATGATCCCGGTCGCGAGCGCCACGATGCCGGCCGTGAACCAGACGATCACCCAGATTTGGTTCAGCGAGATGCCGACGGACAGCGCCGCCTTGTGGCTGTCGGCGACCGCCCGTAGCGCCCGGCCAATCCGGGTCTTCTGGAAGAACACGGCCAGGATCGCGACCGCGAGCGAGGCGATGATCGCGGCCGCGATGTCGATCTTCTGCAGGGACACGATCCCGCCGAGCATCGGGATGTCGACGGCGCCGCGCGGCAGGCCGAGCTCGGCCGTGATCATCTGCTTCGGCTTGCCGCCGAAGATCGTCTCGCCGAGCCCGATCAGGAAGTAGGTCAACCCGAAGGTCGCCATGAACAGGATGATGTCGGGCTGGTTCACAAGCGGCCGCAGCACGACGCGCTCGACCACGACGGCCAGCACGAACATGACCGCGACCGTGATCGCGAGCGCGAGATAGGCCGGGACCCCCTTCTCGGCGAGGCCGACCAGCGTCAGGGCCGCGAACACCACCATGATGCCCTGCGCGAAGTTGAACACGCCCGACGCCTTGAAGATGAGCACGAAGCCGAGAGCGATCAGCGCGTAGAGGACGCCCGCGACGAGCCCCTCCCACACCGTCTGCACGAGCAGATCCGGCGCGCCCCCCATCTGGAGAAAGGGGTCGACGAAGATCTTGTGGAGGATATCCATCAGCGCCCCCTGCCTCTCCCAAAGGGAGAGGTCGAGCGACCGCGACAGCGGTCGACCGGGTGAGGGGCGGGACCTGTCCGGAGAGGTCCGAACCCCTCACCCGGTCGCGCCTTCCGCCGCGACTCGACCTCTCCCTCCGGGAGAGGCGGGCGCCCGCCACCGCTCATGAATGCGGCACCCCAAGATAGGCCGCGACCACGCGCTCGTCGCGCTTGATCTCGGCCGGGAGCCCGTCCGCGATCTTGCGGCCGTATTCCAGCACCACGACCCGATCGGACAGGTCCATGACTACGCCCATGTCGTGCTCGATCAGCGCCATCGTGGTCCCGAATTGCTGGTTGACGTCGAGGATGAAGCGGCACATGTCCTCCTTCTCCTCGAGGTTCATCCCGGCCATTGGCTCGTCGAGCAGCAGCACCTCCGGCTCCATGGCCAGCGCGCGCCCGAGCTCCACCCGCTTCTGCAGCCCGTAGGGCAGCTTCCCGACCGGCGTCTTGCGGATCGCCTGGATCTCCAGGAAGTCGATGATCTCTTCGGCGACCTTGCGGTGCTCCACCTCCTCGCGCAGGGCCGGGCCGAGCCGCAGCGCCTGCCAGAGGAAGCCGCGGTGCATCTTGAGCGAGCGGCCCGCCATGATGTTGTCGAGCGTCGTCATGCCCTTGAACAGGGCGACGTTCTGGAAGGTCCGGGCGATCCCGCCCCTGGCCGCCTCCGAGGGCCGCATCTTCGGCCGGCGCGTGCCCTTGAAGGTGATCGAGCCCTCGGTCGGATGGTAGAAGCCGTTGATGCAGTTCAGCATCGAGGTCTTGCCAGCTCCGTTCGGCCCGATGATGGCCCGGATCTCGCCCTTCTGGATGTCGAACGAGACATCCGTCAGCGCCTTCACGCCCCCGAAGGCAAGCGACACGTTCTCGACCGCAAGGATCACGTCGCCCTTCACGATGAGGGGACCGTCGGGGGCTCTCATGGGGTAGGTTCATCCCCGACGCGCTCCCCTCCCCCTTGCGGGGAGGGGCCGGGGGTGGGGGGCGTAGGCGAGGCCGCGGCAAGTACTGTGTCGAGCACGACCTCAATCGAGGTCATCACATCGCGATTGCTGAACCTCAGGACGTGAAACCCGAGCGCTTCGAGGTCTCGGGTTCGGGCGGCATCCCGATGAACGCAAAGCCTCCACGTAAATCGGACGCTCGCCGCTTGGTCTATGCAGCTATCACGCGTGCTCCCCTCCCACTCGCAACGATCACGTGACGTCAGCAGTCGGGCTTTGCCACTCGCGAGCGTCGCCCAGCGAGGCCCGAGACACCTGCCACGAGTACTACCGGAAAAAACGCCGTCACCGCGATGAACCCGGTCGCCAGTTTGATAAACTCCCGGATATTCGTGCCTCGATGATCGGTTATCAACTCTGACCGCGAGAGCACTGCTCCACAGAAAATTAGAGCAACAATCCCGGTCACCAGCGTTTGGGAAATGGTGATTCTTGCGCTGTGGCCTGTCGCGATAAGTGCGACGAGCCAGAGTGCGTGAAACATTAGACCTATCACGATCGCGGCGACGCTGATGTTCACTCCAAACATGAAGAATCCGACAACGCCAATTGTCAGGGTTTGGGCAAGTACGGAAGTATGAAGATAGTATCGCCTCACTAGGGGATCGGGTTCTCCTTGTACGAACAGCAAGGGTTCTCTCCCGCAAGATCAAGCCCAAATGTGCGGCGGAAAGCTTACAGCTTACTGAATATGGCGCTGTTGTCACGCCGCCCTCGCCAGCGCCGGCTCCGCGCCCTCGACAGGATGCACCCGCACGTCCTGCACCGCGAGCGTCGCCGCGATCACGCCCTTGCGGCCGTCCTCGAACGTGACCTCGGTGCGGATGGCGGCCTCAGTCGAGCCGTCGTAGAGCGCCGTGATCAGCGGCCCGTAGCGCTCGGCGATGAAGCCGCGGCGGACCTTCTGGGTGCGGGTGAGCTCGCCGTCATCGGCGTCGAGCTCCTTGTGCAGGATCAGGAAGCGGCGGATCTGGGCGCCGCCCATGCGGGGCTCGCGGGCGAGCGAGCGGTTCACGGCGTCGACGTGTCCGGCCACCATGGCGTAGACGTCCGGGTGGGCGGCGAGCTCCTGGTAGGACCCGTAGGTGACGCCGTTGCGCTCGGCCCAGGAACCGACCGCCACGAGGTCGATATTGATGAAGGCCGCGACCATGTCGCGCCCGTCCCCGAACGCGACCGCCTCCTTGATGTTTGCGTAGAACTTCAGCTTGTTCTCGACATATTTCGGCGAGAACAGGGAGCCGTCGCGCAGGCGCCCGACATCCTTCGCCCGGTCGATGATCTTGAGGTGGCCGTCGGTGTCGAAGAAGCCGGCATCGCCCGATCGCACGAAGCCGTCCGGGGTCTTCGTCTCAGCCGTCTTCGCCGGGTCCTTGTAATAGCCGAGGAAGGTGCCGGGCGAGCGGTAGAGGACCTCGCCCGATTCGTCGATCCGGATCTCGACCTGCGGCGCCGGCCGCCCGACCGTATCGGCCCGGATCTCGCCGTCGGGCTGCATGGTCACGTAGACGGAGGCTTCCGTCTGTCCGTAGAGCTGCTTCAGGTTCACGCCGATGGAGCGGTAGAAGCGGAAGATCTCCGGTCCGATCGCCTCGCCGGCCGTGTAGCCGACCTTGATCCGCGACAATCCGAACTGGTTCCGCAGCGGAGCGTACACGAGAGCGTTGCCGAGCCCGTAGACCAACCGGTCCCACGCTCCCACCTTCTCGCCGTTCAGGATGGGCTCGCCGACGCGGTTCGCATGGGCGAGGAAGTACTTAAACAGACGTCGCTTGAGGGCTGAGGCGTCCTCCATCCTGACTGTCGTCAGAGTCAGCATGTTCTCGAACACGCGCGGCGGCGCGAACGCGTAGGTGGTGCCGATCTCGCGCCGGTCGGCCACGATCGTATCGGGGCTCTCGGGGCAATTGACGCAGAGCCCGACCAGGATCGCCTGGGCGTAGGAGAAGATGTGGTCCCCGACCCAGGCAATCGGCAGGTAGGCGATGATGTCGTCGGTCTCGTCGAGCTTGTCGAAGGCCGAGCCGATCTCGCCCGCCCGGACGACGTTGTCGTAGGTCAGCATCACGCCCTTGGGGCGGCCGGTCGTGCCTGACGTGTAGAGGATGATCGAGAGGTCCTCGCCCCGTCCCCCGTCGCGCAGGGCGTCGAGACGGGAAGCCGCGGCGGGATCGCGCGCGAGCCTCTCGCGGCCGCTCGCGATCAGGGACTCGATCGAGGTGAGGCGAGCGTGGTCGTAATCCCGGAGCCCGCGCTCCTCGTCGTAGAGGATGTTGTGCAGCTTCGGCAGGCGCTCGGCGACGGAGAGCAGCTTGTCGACCTGCTCCTGGTCCTGAACGACCGCGTGGGTGACCTCGGCGTGGTCGAGCACGTAGGCCATCTCGTCGGCGACCGAGTCCGAGTAGACCGGGATCGGGACGGCGCCGAGCCACTGGGCCGCCGCCATCGTCCAGTAGAGGCGCGGCCGGTTGTTACCGATCACCGCGACCTTGGTGCCGGCCTCGACCCCGAGCCCGGCAAGGCCCTGCGCATAGGCCCGCACGGTGTCGTGCACCTCCTTCCAGCTCCAAGCCTGCCAGATGCCGAGATCCTTGTGCCGGAAGGCGGGGCGGTCCGGACGGAGGCGGGCGTTTCGGGCCAGAAGCTTCGGGAAGGTGTCGTCCGGGTCCTTTTGGCGGCCGGCGGTCGCGGTCAAAGAGGCTCCTCCGGTGGTTCCGCGGGTCGCGATGTCGGGTATCCCGCTCTCGACCTCTCCCTAACGCGGCTTCGCCCGAAAGTCGCGGGGGCGCTCGTCCGACATTCGTCGGAACTCCGCGCGAACCGGAGCGAAGCTGGCGGTCCCGAGATCGTTCATGGAGGATCGCGACGGCGACCCTGCTGCACAAGAGCCGACATGAGGCTCCGGCAGCCAAAGGCTGCTGGAGAAGACGGCGGAGGGTTGTGCCGCTTCCTCGACATCGATCTGTCCTCCAAATGGCCCAGAGCCATACATCAGGGAGGACCACTTCTCAGGCGGCAGACCAGTGTTTCTCCGCAGCGGTATTTCGATCACAGCTCGGCTTGCTGGGGACCGGCACGCCCCCGGCTGGTTGGTCCCGGGCGGGCCAGCACGGCTTGTGCGCGACCTGACCTCGTGATTGAAGGGTTCGTGCCATCGGTGCCCCGGACATCCGGGGTGAAACAGGAACGCGGACAGGGCTTGGCGCAGAACTGCGACTGCCTCCGCAACTATAGCGGTGAGCGGGCGTCCAAATCGCTACTGGCCGATCGGGCCGGGAAGACGGGCGCCCGCGTCGATCCGCGAGCCAGGAGCCCGGCCGAACGCGTAGCTTGATTCGGCGGAGGGCCGGAGGGAGATGGTCATGCCGGTGTCGATTCCTCCTGTCACGGGGCCGCACTACCAGCTTGCGGCAGGCTTGCCGTTTCCGTCGACAGGTTTCGCCCGATGAGCGCGATCACCTCAGCGAACCGTCGATTCGATCATCGTGAGCGTCTGCGTGAGCTGCCGGGCGAGCGACGGGCTGAATCGGCCCGCCCGGCGAGTTGCTGCTGGCGGCTCTGCGGGCTCGCGGCGAGGCGGAGTCAGCCGTGGTCGTCCGGCCGGTCCAATGCCTCAGCGTCTGCAAGCGCCCTGCACGGTCGCGATCTCGTCGCCAGGCCGCTGCACCTACGTTTTCGGAGATCTCGATCCGGCACGAGACGCTGCCGCGACCCTCGCGAGCGCGCGGACCTACGCCGGTCAGGAGCACGGCTACATGCTGTGGCGCGAGCGGCCGGAGCCGCTGCGACGCGGGATCGTCGCCCGCATCCCGCCCCCTGCATGAGAAACGGACGACGGCCGCTACCCGAGGTGAGCCGGCCGGAGGACGCGAGGCGGGGCCAGGTCGGTGACGGCTCTTCCGCCTGAGCCTTCGAGAATGACCGGCCGGCCTTGAGTGCGACATCTCAGGGCGTCGCACCTTCCATAAACACACCTCGTCGAAAGAGAGACCCTCATGGTCGGCCAGCGCGTCCCCGTCACGATCCTCACCGGCTTCCTGGGCGCCGGTAAGACCACGCTGATCCGCTCGCTCTTGGAGCGCGCGGAAGGACGGCGGATCGCGATTATCGTCAACGAGTTCGGAGACATCGGCTTCGACGGCGCCCTGATCGAGGAGTGCGCGGCCGGGGCCTGCCGGCCGGGCGACATCGTTGAGCTGACGAATGGCTGCATCTGCTGCACCGTGGCGGACGACTTCATCCCGACCATGGACAAGCTGCTCTCCCGCGACCGACCGCTAGACGCGATCGTCATCGAGACCTCCGGCCTCGCGCTGCCGCAGCCTCTCCTGAAGGCGTTCGAGTGGCCGGGCGTGCGCACGCGCGCGACGGTCGATGGCGTGGTGACCGTCGTGGACGCGACCGCCTTCGCGGAAGGCCGGATCGCGCTCGACGGTCACGCCTCTGATCCTTCACGCCTGCACGACGATCCCGTGGAAGAGGTGTTCGACGATCAGCTCGCCTGCGCCGACCTCGTGATCCTCTCGAAGAGCGACCTCGTCGCGCCCGAAACGCTGGACGCGATCGAGGCGCATCTGCGCGACGAGCTGCGGCCCGACATCCGCATCGTCCGCTCGCGCTCAGCCGATCTCGCGCCGGCCATCTTGATCGGCCTCGGGGCCGGCGCCGAAGATGACCTCGCCGCCCGCGCCGGCCATCACGGCGCGGAGGAGGAGCACGACCACGACGACTTCGACAGCGTCGTAGTGGAATCGCCGGCCGCCAAGGACCCGGACGCGATCGCCGCGGCCGTCCGCCGCGCGCTCGCAATTCCGGGGGTGCTGCGGGTGAAGGGCCATGCGACGGTGAAGGGCAAGTCCGCGCCGGTCGTGGTCCAGGGAGTCGGTGCGCGGGTGGAAACCGTCTTCGCGAGGCCCGGATCGGAGCGTCGACCCGGTCTGGTCGCGATCGGGCTGAAAGGTTTCGACCGAGCCGCGGTGGAAGCCGCCCTGGCCGGCTGAGGCGGCGGTTTTAGGACGACCATCGTGCACCTGCTGCCCGGCCCGATCATCCTTGGCGTCGACGAGGGGACGACAGCCCGCGATCTCGAACAGAACCCCGCGGACATCGTCATTCTCTCGGCCGCGGACAGCGAGCTTGCGGCCCTCGCGTCCGCTCTCGCCGATCCCGTCCCTGGCCGGCCATCGGTCGCGCTGACGAGCTTCCTCGCGCTCGGTCACCCGATGTCGGTCGACCTTTATCTCGAGCGGACTTTGGCTGGAGCGCGCTTCATCGTGCTGCGGCTGCTCGGCGGCGAGGGGTACTGGCCTCACGGGATCGAGAGCTTGCGACGACTGGCGCTGGGACGCGATATCCCGTTCGCATGCCTGCCAGGGGACGGGCGCTGGGACGAGGCTCTCGTCGCGCGAGGCACCGTAGCCCCTGGCCAGGCGCGCGCATTGTGGCGCTACTTCGTCGAGGGCGGACGAGACAACGCAGCGGCAGCGCTGGCCTGGATCACGCACGCGCTCGGGCAGGGTCCGCCGGCGCCGCCTGTCAGGCCCGTCCCGACCGCCGGGTACTGGCCGCGCGCCCGCGCGGTCGATGCGCGTCCCCGGGCTGCGATCCTGTTCTACCGAGCGCTGATCCAGGGTAGCATGACCGAACCCGTCGAGGCGCTGGCCGACGCGCTGGAAGCGCGAGGTCTTGCGGCGCAACCCATCTACGTGATGAGCCTCAAGGACGAGGTCTCCTCCCAGACCCTCGCCTCCGCCTTCGCTGTGGCGCCCCCCGACGTGATCATCAACGCGACCGCCTTTGCGGTCGGCACGCCCGCGGGCAGCGTCGCCGGCGTCGTGGAAGCCCAGGATTGTCCGGTTCTTCAGGTCGCGTTCGCGAGGACGAGCGAGGCTGCCTGGCGAATGTCGGCGCGCGGCCTGACCCCTCGGGATCTCGCGATGCACGTCGTCATGCCCGAGATCGACGGCCGCATCGCCGCCGGCGCCGTCGCGTTCAAGGAACGACCGGAGGGGGCGCCCGCTTGGGTTCCGCCGCTCAGCCGAGCCGTGCCCGACCGGATTTCCGCCGCTGCCGATCTCGCGGCCGCCTGGGTTCGCCTGCGTCGCGCCGCTCCGGGAGAGCGACGGGTCGCCCTCGTCGTCGCGAACTACCGCAATCGGGACGGTCGCCTGGCCAATGGCGTCGGGCTCGACACGCCGGAGAGCTGCATCGCGATTCTCCGGGCGATGCGGGACGAAGGGTACGGTATCGAAGACGCACCGGACGAGGCAGCCGAGCTCATGTCACGGCTCCAGGCCGGGCCGACGAACCAGCTCGACGAGCGAGCCGCAAGGAAGGGCGGCGTCGAGTGGCCGCTCAGCGCCTACGAGGCGGCTTATGCGCGGCTTCCCGTCGAGACTCGGATCGCGATCGAGACGCGATGGGGAGCGCCGGCCGACGATCCGCACGTGGAGGACGGCGCCTTTCGCCTGGGCCTTCACCGGTTTGGCAACGTTATGATCGGCGTGCAGCCCGCACGAGGCTACAATATCGACCCTAAGGAGACCTACCACGCGCCGGACTTGGCTCCGCCGCATCACTATCTCGCCTTCTACCTCTGGCTGCGAGGCGCGTTCCACGCTCATGCGGTGGTGCATGTCGGCAAGCACGGCAACCTCGAATGGCTCCCCGGCAAGTCGACCGCGCTCTCGGCCTCCTGCTTCCCCCAGGCCATCCTGGGGCCGCTGCCGAACATCTACCCCTTCATCGTCAACGACCCCGGCGAGGGCATCCAGGCGAAGCGCCGCTGCGCCGCCGTGATCGTGGACCACCTGACGCCACCCTTGGCGCGCGCCGAGCTGCACGGCGACATGTCCGCCCTGGAGCAGCTCGTCGACGAGTACGCCCTCGCGTCCGACCTCGACCCGCGCCGCGCGGAGCGCCTTCAGGCCGACATCCTGGCGACCGCCAGCGCGCTGCGGCTGGACGAGGATCTCGGCCTCGATGCTTCAGCTCCGAAGAACGAGATCCTGCGGCTGCTCGACGCCCATCTTTGCGATCTCAAGGAGATGCAGATCCGGGATGGTCTCCACGTTTTTGGACGTGCGCCCGAAGGCGGCCTTCTGACCTCGCTCGCCGTTGCTATCGCACGCCTGCCGCGCTCGGTATTGCGGCCGGAGGACGCCTCCCTGCACCGGGCGATCGCGGCCGATTTCGGCCTCGGTGGCTTCGACCCGCTGACTCGCGACCTCTCCGAAGACTGGCACGGGCCGCGGACGTACGAGCTGGCGATCTTGTCCGAGGCGCCGTGGCGGACCGCCGGAGACACCGTCGAACGGATTGAGGCTCTGGCCGAGGCGCTCGTCGCGGGCCGGCTGCCGCCCGGACCCGGCTGGGACCGGACGGGACCGGTGCTCGACTGGGTCCAAACGGATCTTATCCCGCGCATCGCGGCTTCCGGCGCAGCGGAAATCCGTGCGGTGTTAACGGCCTTGGATGGCCGTTTCGTCGCGCCCGGCCCGTCCGGCGCCCCGACACGGGGTCGGCCCGACGTCCTGCCGACGGGCCGCAACTTCTTCGCGGTTGACGTCCGGGCGGTTCCGACCGAGGCGGCTTGGCGGACCGGACGCGAGGCGGCCGAGCGCCTAGTCGAGCGCTACGTCCAGGACGAGGGGGAGTGGCCTCGCTTTATCGCCCTCTCGGCGTGGGGAACCGCGAATATGCGCACGGGTGGCGACGACATCGCCCAGGCTCTAGCGCTGATCGGCGCAAGGCCGGTCTGGGAGCCGGGATCGGGAAGGGTCACCGGCTTCCAGGTCATGGACGGGACGGAACTGAAACGGCCGCGGGTCGACGTGACGCTGCGGGTCTCCGGCCTGTTCCGGGACGCCTTTCCGACTCAGATCGACCTGTTCGATTCCGCGGTCAAAGCGATCGCCTCGCTCGACGAGCCGGAGGACCAGAATCCGATCGCCGCCCGTATCCGGCTTGACGCCGAGCGCATGGGCTCCGACGTGGCGAGCCCGGAGGCGGCCTTCGTGAGGGCGTCGGCGCGGGTATTCGGCTCCAAGCCCGGCGCCTACGGGGCCGGTCTGCAGGCCCTGGTCGACGAGGGCGGCTGGGCGACGCGCGACGACCTCGCGGCCGCTTATCTCGCCTGGGGCGGGTTCACCTATGGGGGCGGCCGCGAAGGGGAGGGGGCCGGCGACCTGCTCCGCGCGACCCTCGGCCGGACGGACGCGGTGGTGCAGGCGCAGGACAATCGCGAGCACGACATCCTCGATTCGGATGATTACTACCAATTCATGGGCGGCCTCTCGGCGACCGTCGAAGCGCTGACCGGCCGCGCCCCACCTGTCTACCACCTCGACACCTCTCGCCCGGAGGCGCCGCTTGCCCGGACGCTCGGGGAGGAGATCGCCCGCGTCGTGCGGGGTCGCGCCGCGAACCCGAAATGGATCGCGGGCGTCATGCGCCATGGCTACAAGGGCGCGTTCGAGATCGCCGCGACGGTCGACTACCTGTTCAGCTTCGCGGCGACGACGGACTGCGTGAAAGATCACCATTTTGACCAGCTCTTCGCCGCTTACCTTCAGGACGAGCGAGTGCGGGCCTTTATCGCGGAGGCAAACCCCGCCTCCCTGCGGGAAATCGCCGAGCGCTTTGCAGAAGCCATTCGCCGCGATCTATGGCGTCCCCGCTCCAACCGCGCCGTGGACTTGATCCAAGGCATTCGGTCGTCCGAGCGTCAACCCTCTTGCGCTCTCCAGCCACAAAGCGAGGGTGCAAAGTCGGGGGCCTTCGACATTCTTTGACGCATGACCTCGGAGCCTTCCCCATATGACCTGTGGTCGACGCTGAAATATTTAGGCTCGCCCCTCTGAGCGGCGTCGAGGTGTCGCGTTGCGGTCGCGACGAGGACGTTACGACGATCAGAATGCAGTTGCGCGGTGTTCATCCGCCTATGGCGCCTCTCCCCTCAATCGACATTGCCGCAAGTGCCGGTGCCGAACCGGACGTCAGAAGCGAGTGGTTAGGATCGTCAGCCACTCGGGCGAGGCATCGACGAGCGCTGCTTCGACGCGCTTGTCGTAGCCGGTCAGGATCAGAAGCCCCGCTGCGACCAGCATCGCGCCGAACAGCTGCTTGATCGGACCGCTCGCCGAGCGAATCCTCTCACGCCACCGCATCAGCGCCTCACGGGACAGGAGACCGAGCAGCAGGAGCGGCAGGGCGGCTCCCAACCCGAAGACCGCCATGGTGACGCTGACCGACAGGAGGTCTTCCGACCGCGCTGCCGCGATGGACGCAGCCCCGAGCGTTGGCCCAATGCAGGGGCTCCAGACCGCCCCGAGGAGAAGCCCCACCCCGAACTGGCCCGCCCAACCGTCGCTGGAAAATCCTCCGAACCGGCTCTCGGTCCAGGCGCCGACCGGGCTTGCCGCCATAGCAAAGCGCGCCTGGAAGGCCGGAACCAGCAGGGTCGCTCCGATCGCGACCAGGAGGATGGCGGCTGCGGTTCGAAACAGCCCTGCGTCGAGGCCGAGCGCGAAGCCGAGCGTTGCGACAAGGATGCCGATGACCGTGAATGACAGCGCCAGCCCGGCGCTGAGCGCGAGCGGACCGAAGCGGTGCGTGGACGCCGCCGCCCCCAGCACGATTGGGATCAACGGCAGCACGCAAGGCGACAGGAGCGACAGGATGCCCGCGAGGAACGCGAAGGTTGCGGTCGCGAGCATCAGTCGGCCTCAGATCGATTTGTTGAGCTGATCCTCGATCGCGGTTCTGTTCGTGATCCCGGTCGAGCGCCCGACCTCCTTGTCGCCCTTGTAGGAGATCAACGTGCTCTGCATCTGCACGCCGAGCATCTTCAGGGCATCCTTCTGTGTGTCGAAGTCGACCTGGAAGATCGCGAGCTTCGCGAATTTCGACTGCGCCGAGAGTTCGGACAGGATCGGCTTCTGCGCCTTGCAGGTCGGGCACCAGGGCGCCGTCACCTCCACAAGGATCGGACGTCCGGCCTTTTTCGCGGCTTCGAAGGCGGCGCTTGTGAAGGTTTTCGTTTCGGACGCCTGCGCTGTGGCGACGGGAGCAAGGGCCGGGACAGCGAACGGCATGGAGAGAGCCAGGGCGCAGGCGAGGAAGGCAGAGCGAGACGACAGCATGGGAGAACTCCAGAAGAGGCGGGGTGAACGCGCCATCTCTGGTTCGTCCTCCCGATCCCGTTCATTACATCGGCGCCGAATGATGCGTGCCGATTCGCTGTAATGAACGGCTCGTCACTGACGTAAAGGGGTCAGGTGCCGATCAGCGAGGCAGAGTTGACTGCTGCGATGCTGGCGGGCCGGCGGGGCGATGGCGCCTCGTATGCCAAAGCGCTGAGCGAGATCGCGCGGCTCGTTGGCTCGCGTGTCAGACGCCGGCTCGGCTGGGCCGCGAGTGATGTAGAGGATGTGGTGCAGGAGGTCCTTCTAAGCGTGCACCTGAAGAGAGCGACCTGGGACGACAGTCGACCCCTCATGCCCTGGATCAATGCGGTTGCGGATCACAAAGCCATTGACGCGGCCCGGCGACGGGGACGCGAAAGGCGGCTGGTCGCTGCCTCGGTGTCCGTTGAGGCTGTCGCTGAGCTGGTTCCGTCCCCAGAACCGGAATGGGGTCAGGTCGGCCTCGATCTCGAGCGTCACTTATCCACGCTGCCCGCACGAGAACAGGAAGTGGTGCGCGGACTGACGGTGCAGGGCCTCTCCGTTCGCGAACTCGCGCTGTCGCTTCGCATGAAGGAGGCGACGGTACGCGTGGCCTTGCACAGAGGCTTACAGCGGCTGGCCCGAGCAGCCCGCGGCGGCGGCTCGTGATGAAGACAGACGAGCTGGTGCGACTGCTAGCGGCGGACGAACGCCGAACGACGCCGCTCCGGTTCTCCTTGCTCCGTGCGGTAGCTGGGAGCGGAGCCGTCGCCTGTCTCGCCTTTGTTGTCCTCGTCGGCGTGAGACCGGATCTCCTGTCAGCGCTATCGAACCCTCAGGTCGCGTTCAAGTTCGTGTTTTCGGCAAGTGTCGCCCTGGCCGCCGCTGCTTATGGTCTGAGGGCAAGCCGACCGGAGGATAGCACATCGGCGCTGACCTTTCTCTTTCCCGTGCTTTGCTTGCTTGGCATCGGGGTGATGATCGAAATGTACATGACGCCAAGCGCAGCATGGCTGTCCGCCGCCATCGGAACGGCTCCGTTCAGGTGCCTCGGCATGATCGTGGCGGTTTCGATCCTGCCCGTCGTAGCCTTGCTCGAGGCGATGCGCTTGGGCGCACCGCCGCGCCCCACCCTGGCCGGCGCCGCGGCGGGGCTTTGCGGTGGCGCGATCGGCGCCGCGGTTTTCGCCCTCTACTGCCCAAATGATTCCGTGCTCTTCGTCGCGGGTTGGTACGTGCTCGCCCTGACGATCAGCTGCGCCCTCGGGGCCATGATCGGGGCGAGGCGGCTCGCGTGGTAGGATGCGGGAGATGGCGTCGTCCTCATCTCTGGGTAGGGTCTGGACGTGACTGACTCGACTGAGCCAGCGCCACCGATGGAGCCGCTTCGGGGTATCCGGGCTTGCGTCTTCGATGCTTATGGGACCCTGTTCGACTATGGGTCGGCGGCGGCCCGGTGCTGCGCGTCAACAGCACCTTTAGATCCGGTCGCCTCCGGTGAGCCTTGTCTGCGAGCTTGCGCCCGTTCACCTCCGGCATGACGATGTCCTTGAACATGAGCGACCTCGGGGTGGGCGTCGAGCAGGCGCAACGCGGCCGCGGTGCCGTCCGCCTCCAGGACGCAGTAGCCGAGCTCCGTGAGCGCATTGACGCGGGCCGTAGAGACGGGCGGCGGAGGCGGCGAGTAGACCGGCCACCCTGGATAATACGGGTTCGCAGCGGCGCTCCCGATCGCGCCGCCAATGGCCAGTCCGTCCAAAACGCCGACGGCCGCCGCTGCACCTGGGGAAAACCCGTCCCGAGCCGATGCACCGTTTCAATCCTCCTCGGCGACGCGGAAGGGGTTTGCAAAAGACGGGATGGGGAAGCCGTTCCCGGATGATTGCTCTCCACGCCCGCCGGACGTTGCAAAGACGGCCGACATTCCCGAAGCTGGCGCGCGGACGCCAACGCGGCCCCGGCCTCCTGTGGTCGGCCCGTCGGAGCTTCGTTCGAGACAAGAAAAGGGGAAGCCAGTGGCCGAGGCCGTGCGATCCGTTCAGCGTCGGCCTGAGGGGGGCCGTCCGCTCGACAGCTTCTTCGCCCCGTCCAGCATCGCCATCGTCGGCGCTTCGCCCGATGCCACAAAGATCCGAGGGATGCTGCTCAGCTATCTCCGGAAAAACGAGTTTCCGGGGCGCATCTATCCCGTGAACCCGAACTACGCGGAGATCGACGGGCTGCGCTGCTATCCGACGGTCGCCGCCATCGGCGAGCCCATCGATCTGGCCTTGATGGCCATTCCGGCCAACCTGGTCCTACCAGCGCTCGAGGCCTGCGCCACTGCGAGCGTCCAGCACGCCGTTGTCATCTCCTCGGGCTTCGCGGAGGAGGGTGGCGACAGTGTCGGGGTGCAGCAACAGATCGCGGACCTCGCGCGGCGCACGGGCATGCGGGTGTCGGGGCCGAACGCGGAGGGGTTCTACAACGAGCCCGGCCGCGTCTCGGCGACCTTCAGCCCGACCGTGGAGATGAAAGCGGGCCAGACCCGGCTGGTCGCCAGCGAGCGGCGCATCGGCATCGTGGCGCAGAGCGGGGGCGTCGGCTTCTCGCTCTTCAACCGCGGCAAGGCCATCGGGCTCAGCTTCAGCTCCATCGTGACGACGGGAAACGAGGCGGATCTCGCTGCGGGCGAGTTCCTCGAATACCTCGTCGAGGACCCCTCGACGGACGTCGTCATGCTGTTCCTGGAAGGGGTGCGCGACGCCGATAATTTTTTGCGTGCGGCCGAGCGTGCGGCTGAGGTCGGCAAGCCCGTGATCGTGTGCAAGATGGGCCGGTCCGAGGCGGGAGCAAGGGCCGCCGCCTCGCACACTGCCAGCATGACGGGCTGGAACGCCGGCTACGAGGCGGTTTTCGCCAAGTACGGCTTCCTCCAGGCCGACGATCCCGATGAGGCGGTCGCCATGGCGGCACTCCTCACCACGGGCCCGTTGCCCAAGGGAAACCGGGTCGGCGTGATTACAGTCTCCGGCGGGGCGGGCGCCTGGGCTGCCGACACGGTGGGGCTGAACGATCTCGACGTCCCGGTGCTGTCCGAGCCGCTGCAGGCGCGCATCCGGCCGCTCATTCCGTCATACGGCTCGACCCGAAACCCCATCGATATCACGGCCCAGGGCGTCCACACCGGAGGGCTTCAGAAGGCGATCGAGATGCTGAACGAGTCCGACGAGGTGGACGTCATCCTCGTTGTGACCTCGATGGCTAGCGACACGCGCGTTTTGATCGAACCCGCCTTGCTGAAGCGCGTGGTCGAGTCCCGCAGAAAGCCGATCGTCTTCTACAGCTACACCCTGCCGTCCCAGCTCGGGCGCTCGACGCTCGCACAAGCAGGGGTGGTGGTCCATGCCGGGCTGGCGTCCCTGGGCAAGGCCCTCGGCGAGGTGGTGCGCCGGGGCGCTTTCCGCGCGCCGGAGAAGGGGGCGGTCGTCGCTACGGTGAACTCCCAGGTGGTGACCCGCCTGCGGACTGCCGGCGGGGCCTTATCCGAGCACGACACCAAGGAATTGCTGCGCCAGGCCGGCCTGGAACTCCCGCACGAGCGGCTGGTTGCGGACCCGGGAGAGCTCGAGGCGGCCACGGAGGCCGTGGGCTTTCCGTTGGCGATGAAGATCCAGTCGCCCGACATTACTCACAAGACCGAGGCCGGCGGCGTTCGTCTCGGCATCGCCGACCCAACCGAAGCGCGCGAAGCCTACGAGGCGATGCTGGCCGGCGCGCGGTGCTACAAGCCGGATGCGCGCATCCAGGGGGTGCTGCTGCAGCCGATGGCGCCGAAGGGGGTCGAGATCATCCTCGGCGCGATCCGCGATCCCGTGTTCGGGCCCATGATCATGGTGGGTTTCGGAGGCGTGATGACGGAGCTGTTCAAGGACGTGGCCTATCGGCCCGCGCCGGTGTTGGAGGCAGAGGCCGGGGCGATGCTCGACGGGCTTCGCGCCTCGCCGCTCCTGAGGGGCTTTCGCGGCGCGCCGCCGGCGGATGTGGCGGCGCTGGCCTCGCTCGTGGCCCAAGTCTCGCGCATTGCCGCCGGCCTCGGCGAGGGCATGGCGGAGCTGGAGCTGAACCCCGTGCTCGTGCACCCGGAAGGGCAGGGGGTTACGGTGGTGGACGCCCTGCTTGTTCCCTCGGCGGGTTAGGAGCCGCGTTCGCGCAGCCCCGCCCACTGCTCGTCGGACCAGTCCAGCATCTCCCCCGGACCGGCGCCGCCGAGGTAGCGCTTGCCGCCGTCGATCACGACGGCCTCGCCGTTGATGTAGCCGGCACCGTCCGAGACCAGGAAGCTGCACAGGTTCGCGAGTTCCTGGTGCTCCCCGAAGCGGCGCAGGGGAATGCCCCTCGTCACCTCGCGGCTGCGCTCCTCCGGCATCAGCCGCGTCCAGGCCCCTTCGGTCGGGAAGGGGCCGGGCGCGATGGCCACCAGCCGGATGCCCTTCGGCCCCCACTCGACGGCAAGGCTCTTGGTCATCGCCAGCACGCCTGCCTTGGCCATGGCCGAAGGCACGGTGAAGGGCGCGCCTTGCAGCGCCGAGAGGGTCAGGATGCTCAGCACCGTTCCGGGGCGGCCGACCTCGATCCAGCGCCGGCCGCAGGCGACCGTGCAATAGGCTGTGCCGTGCAGGACGATGTTGAGCACCGAGTCGATGGCGCGCGGCGAGAGCTTGTGGGTTTGCGCCAGGAAATTGCCGGCGGCGTTGTTGAGCAGGATGTCGAGCGGGCCGGTCTGCCAGATCCGGTCCATCATCGCCTCGACGGCGTCCGCCGAGCGCACGTCGCAGCCCTCGATCGTGACCGTCATGCCGAACTCGGCCCGGAACTCCTCGGCGGTGGCTTGGAGCACCTCGAGCCGCCGGCCGCAGATGGTGAGGGCCGCGCCGAGCTCGACGAAACGGCGGCCGATGCTCTTGCCAAGCCCCGTCCCCCCGCCGGTAATGAGGATGCGCTTGCCGGCGAGCAGGTCTTTCTCGAACATGGGTGTCAGGCCGCCGTGATGAAGGGCCAGAGCTCGTCGGCGCCTTGCTTGGCGAGGAGACGCCCGAGGCGGATGGACCAATAGGCCTCGTTGCCGAAATCGTCGCGCCAGGACCACAGGCGTCGGGTCGAATGGTGCAGCGAGTGCTCGTAGGTGAAGCCCATCGCTCCATGGACCTGATGGGCGATGGCCGACCCCGTGGTCGCGGCCTCCCCCACCCGGACTTTTGCGGCGGCGATGTCGGAGAGGGCTCGGTCATCGAGACCAGTCCCGCGCGAAATGGCCTCGGCCGCCATGCCGGCCGCCGCGCCGGCCGCGGCCGCTTCGCCGGCGAGCTCGGCCAATCCGTGCTGGATGACCTGGAACTTGCTGATGGGCTTTCCGAACTGGACGCGCTCGGTCGCGTATTGAACCGATTGGTCGAGGATACGCTGCAGCGCTCCTGCCATTTGCGAACAGCGCGCGGCGGCGCCTAGCGCGATCAGCCCCTCGGCATCGAAGCCCGGGCCCGCGGGCGCGACGGCTTCAGGCGCGACGCCGTCGAAGCGGACGTCGTCCCGTGGCTCGCCGGCATAGCTGACCCCGGCGTTGATCGCGCAGTCCGCCGTCCGCACCAGGGCGACCCTCGTCTCGCCACCCGCATCCGCAAGCACGGCGATGTGCTCGGCGAGGCGCGCGAAGGGTACCTGGCGCGCCACGCCAGTAAGCCGGCCGTCGCGGCCAAGCTCGATACGGGTGTCGGGCGTCACGGGCGCAACCGTCATGGGGCCTTGCGGCGCGCCCATGCCGGCCTGGGCGAGAACGTATCCGGCCAAAAGCGTCTCCGCGAGCGGGACCGGCGCGGCGAAGCTGCCCGCCACCTGCATCACGGCGAAGCCGTCGCCGATCTCGGCCCCCGCGCCCCCAAGATCGTCCGGCACCCAGGCGAGGGGCAGGCCCGATTCCTCGAGCGCGTTCCACAGCTCCGCGGGCCATCGGCCGGTCTCGGCTTCGTTGATGGCTGCGGTGGTGGAGAGGTCCTGGAACAGTCTGGTCGCGGCGTTGACGATCAGGTTGTCTTTGTCCGACATGGGCCCGCCCCGTTCGAGGAAGCCTGACCGTAGAGATAGCCGGGCGGACCCGTCAACGCGCTCAACCCGGGGCTGCGCCGGGTCCTCAAGTTGCGCTTCCGTTCGCCTTGACCCCCTTGGCGGCAAGGCCCAAGCTGACCGCAAAAGAAGACCATCGTGGGGGAGGAAAGCGACTGCTTTCGTATCTCGTCAGGCGTTTCTTCCTGATGGTCGTGACGCTGTTCGGCGTTTCGGTCCTGATTTTTCTATTGCTCCGAGTGGTGCCGGGGAACATCGCTGACATCTTGTTCGCGTCGGCCGGCATGATCGACCCCGCCGAAAAAGCGAAGATCGAGGCCGAGCTGGGGCTCGATCAGCCCTTGATCGTGTCATACGGGCGCTGGATCGGCGGCCTGCTGCAGGGCGATCTCGGCTTCTCCTATGTCTCCGAGCGGCCCGCCATCGAGGAGATCGCGCCTCGTATCCCCATCACCGCGAAGCTGGCCGCGCTGGCGCTCGTTTTCTCCGTTATCCTCGGTGTCCCGCTCGGGATCGTCAGCGCCGTGCGCCAGAACACGGGTGTCGATTACCTGCTGCGTCTCGTGAGCCTGAGCGGGCTGTCGCTGCCGTCGTTCTGGCTCGGGCTGATGATCCTCACGGCCTCCGTCACTTTCTTCGGCACCCTGCCCATCTATTCCGGCGAGCCCACCGGCTTTTGGGACGAACTGCGCCTTTTCGCGATCCCTGCCGCGGCCGTTGGCTTTCGCAGCTCGGCCCTCGTGATGCGCCTGACGCGATCGTCCATGCTGGAGGTGCTGCGGCAGGACTACATCCGCACCGCGCGATCCAAAGGCGCGTCGGAGAGGGCGGTGAACTACCACCACGCTCTGCGTAATGCCGTGCTGCCCGTCGTCACCATCATCGGCATCGAAGCGGCATTCCTGATCGGCGGTCTGATCGTCACCGAGACTGTGTTCAACATCCCGGGGCTCGCCCGCTTCCTGGTCCAGTCAATGGTCTGGCGTGATTACCCCATTGTCCAGAACATCGTCATGTTCATCGCAGGCGTGGTCGTGATCACGAACTTTATTGTCGACCTGCTCTACGCAGCCCTCGACCCACGGATCAAATATGCAGAATAGGTCAGGAACGCCTGCGCGGGGGAGAAGCCGTGGTCGCGATTGACCAGGGCCGGGAACTCGCGCGAGCGGGGGGCAACGTGACGGGGCGGCTCAGCTCCGTGCTGTTCACCATGCGGCGCTATCCCCTGGGCACGATTGGCCTCGCGATCATCGTGGTCTTCGTACTCTTTGCCGTCTTTGCCGGCGTTCTCGCCCCTCAGGACCCGCTGACCACGGACCCGTCTGCCTCGCTCGCGAGGCCGAGCGCAACGCATTGGCTCGGCGCCGATTTCATGGGACGCGATGTCTACAGCCGCATCGTGCACGGCGCCCGCATCTCGCTCGCGGTCGGGCTCGGATCGACGCTACTCGGATGTCTGGGCGGTGTCGCGCTCGGCCTGCCCTCGGGTTTTCTGGGGGGCTGGTTCGACCTCGTCATCCAGCGCATCACCGACATCATGCAGGCCTTGCCGCTCCTCGTTATGGCGCTGGTGATGGCGGCGGCGCTGGGGCCGTCGCTCGAGAACACCATCATCGCCATCTCCATTCCGGTGATCCCCAACGTGGCGCGCGTCATCCGCGCCAATACCCTGGCCCTGCGCGAGGTGCCGTTCGTCGAAGCGGCGCGGGCGCAGGGCATGAGCGAGCTGCGCATCGCGGTGCGCCACGTACTGCCCAACACCATCGCGCCGGTGATCGTTCTCGCGACTGCGCAGCTTGGTGCCGCGCTCCTGACCGAGGCGTCCCTGTCTTTCCTCGGGCTCGGCATCCCGGAGCCCTATCCGTCCTGGGGCCGCATGCTGTCGGAGTCCGCCGCCGAGTACATGAGGACCGCGCCGTGGCTGGTGATCTTCCCCGGCCTGGCGATCAGCCTCGCGGTGTTCGGCACGAACCTCTTCGGCGACGCGCTGCGTGACATCCTCGATCCGAGGGAACGCACGTGACCGGCGCGGCAGCCCGGCTCGATCCTGCGGCGACGCGGTCGACGCTCGTCCCGCACGTGGCGGACGACGCCGTGCTGGACGTGGAGGACCTGCAGACCTGGTTCTATACGCGCCAGGGCATCCTCAAGGCCGTCGACAAGGTCTCGCTCTCCGTCCGGAGGGGCGAGACGCTGGCGGTCGTCGGCGAGTCCGGCTGCGGCAAGAGCATTACGGCGCTGTCGATCATGCGGCTGATCCAGAGCCCGCCCGGCCGCATCGTCGGTGGCAAGGTGCGGCTCGAGGGGCGGGATCTGCTGACCCTGGGTGAAGCGCAGATGCGGGCCATCCGTGGCAACGACATCTCGATGATCTTTCAGGAGCCTATGACCTCGCTCAATCCCGTGCTGAGCATCGGATCGCAGATCGGCGAGGCCGTGATCCTGCACCAAGACCGGTCGAAGCGCGCCGCGATGGAAAAAGCCGTCGAGATGTTGCGCGTCGTGGGTATCCCGGATCCGGAGCGGCGGGCCCGGGAATTTCCGCACCAGCTCTCGGGTGGCATGCGGCAGCGGACCATGATCGCCATGGCGCTGTCGTGCAACCCAAAGGTGCTGGTCGCCGACGAGCCTACCACGGCCCTCGACGTCACCATCCAGGCGCAGATCCTGGCGCTGATTCTCGAGCTGCAGCAGAAGCTCGGCACCGCCGTAATACTGATCACGCATGACCTCGGCGTGGTGGCCGAGACCGCGCAGCGGGTCGTCGTCATGTATGCCGGCCGCAAGGTCGAGGAAGCCGATGTCGGCGCGCTCTTCTCCGAGCCGTTGCACCCCTATACTCGGGGCCTCATGGGCTCGATCCCGCGGCTGGCAGGTGCCCGAGGCCCGGCGCAACGGGCCAAGCGGCTCAAGGAGATCCCCGGCATGGTGCCGGCCTTGAGCAACTTGCCGCCCGGTTGCGTTTTCGCGCCCCGCTGCGAGCATGCCGCCGACCGCTGCCGGGCGGAGTATCCCGACTATCGCGAGATGCGGCCGGGCCATTGGGCCGCCTGCTGGTACGCCGAAAAGTTCTGCGGAGCGGGCAATGTCGGCCACGCTCTCTGAACAGCCCCGGGCTCAGCCGCCAAACGCCGCGGCAGCGGAGCCGGTGCTCGAGGTCACCGACCTCAAGAAACATTTTCCGATCAGGCAAGGTCTACTGGCGCGCACGACCGGGCATGTCTTCGCGGTCGACGGGGTCAGCTTCACCCTCAGCCGGGGCGAAACCCTGGCGCTCGTCGGCGAGAGCGGCTGCGGCAAGACCACCGTCGGACGCACCGTCATGCGCCTGACGGACCCGACGGCCGGCAGCATCAAGCTGGGCGGCATTGACATCACGAGCCTGTCGCGGAAGGAGCTGCGGCCCTACCGGCGCGAGATGCAGATCGTCTTTCAGGACCCTTATTGGTCGCTCAACCCGCGCATGAACGCGGGAGACATCGTCGGCGAGCCCTTCATCACCCACGGAATCGCGCGCGGAAAAGAGCGGCAGGAGCGTGTGGCCGCCCTGTTCCAGCGCGTGGGACTGCGCCCGGGGCAGATGAGGAACTACCCGCACGAATTCTCAGGCGGCCAGCGGCAGCGCATCGGCATTGCCCGGGTGCTCGCTCTCGGCCCCAAGGTCATCATCGGCGACGAGCCGGTGTCGGCGCTCGACGTCTCGATTCAGGCGCAGGTCATCAACCTCCTCATGGACCTGCAGGAGGAAAGCCGGCTCGCCTACCTGTTCATCGCCCACGACCTCGCCGTGGTGGAGCATATCAGCCACCGCATCGCGGTGATGTATCTCGGGCGCATCGTCGAGCACACCGACACCCAAACCCTCTTCGCCAATCCGCTGCACCCCTACACCGAGGCGCTTCTTTCGGCCGTGCCGATCCCTGACCCGTTCCGCAAGCGCGAGAAGCGCGTCCTGCGCGGGGAGGTCCCGAGCCCGGCGAATCCGCCGGCGGGCTGCCACTTCCACACGCGCTGCCCCTATGCGGTCGAGCGCTGCCGCGTGGAGGTCCCGCCGCTCGAGGAAAAGCAGCCGGGCCATTTCGCTTCCTGTCACCTACGTTGAGAGAGGTCCAAGAGCATGCAGTACGAAGACATCTGGGTCGAGCTGTCCGGGATGGTGGGAACCGTCGAGATCAGGCGCCCGCCGAACAACTTCTTCGACGTGTCCCTGATCTACCAGATCGCGGATGCCTTCGATCGCTTCGCCGCCGACCCGCAATGCCGGGCGATCGTGCTCGCGGCGCAGGGCAAGGCCTTCTGCGCCGGCGCCGATTTCCAGTCGCGCCCGGACCTTGCCCAGACGACGGCGGGCGCGACGCCGAGCGGCAAGCATCTCTACAAGGAAGCGACCCGGCTCTTTCGCGTGACAAAGCCCATCGTCGCGGCCGTGCACGGCCCCGCCATCGGCGGCGGACTGGGTCTCGCCTGCATGGCGGACTTCCGCGTGACCTGCCCCGAAGCGCGCTTCAGCGCCAACTTCAACCGCCTCGGCTTCCATCCCGGCTTCGGCCTCACCGCGACCTTGCCGCGGCTCGTCGGCCCGCAGATGGCCTCGCTCCTGTTCTACACGGGACGCCGCATTCCGGGCGATGAGGCCGTTCGGATCGGCCTGGCGGACGTGCTGGCGCCTCTCGCGGAGGTTCGCTCGGCCGCGCAGGCGCTGGCCCTGGAGATGGCGCAATCGGCGCCGCTCGCGCTCGTGTCCACTCGCGAGACAATGCGCCGTGGGCTCGCCGAGGCCGTCGAGGCCGCGACCGAGCGCGAGCTCGTCGAGCAGGACTGGCAGCGCAAGACCGAGGACTTCAAGGAAGGCATCAAGGCCAGCGCCGAACGTCGCCTTCCGAACTTTCAGGGATGGTGACGCATGGCCTACAGCTTCCAGTTCGACCCGATCCAGCTCCCGCCCGAGGCGGAGCAACTCCGCCGCGAGGTGCGCGCCTTTTTGCGGGAGGAGAGGGACAAGGGCAGCTTCGGCGATGGCGACAAGGAGGCGGCCTTCTCGCCTGAGTTCAGTCGCAAGGTGGGCGCCAAGGGCTGGATCGGCATGACCTGGCCCAAGGCCTATGGCGGGCAGGAGCGCAGCCAGCTCGAACGCTACGTGGTGAGCGAGGAGATGCTGGCCGCCGGAGCACCGACCCGCGCCCATTTCGTGGCGGACCGGCAGAGCGGCCCGGTCCTCATCCGGTACGGCACCGAAGAGGTGAAGCGAGAGGTTCTGCCGCAAATCATCCGCGGCGAGGCCTATTTCTGCATCGGGCTATCGGAGCCGAATTCCGGGTCCGACGTATTCGCCGCCTCGACCAAGTCGACCAAGACGGACGGCGGCTGGCTCGTCAACGGGCGCAAGATCTGGACGTCGAACGCGCATGTGGCGACGCACATGATCGGCATGTTCCGGACCTCGCCCGCGACGGCGGAGAACCGGCGGCACGGCCTGTCCCAGTTCCTGGTCCGGATGGACACTCCCGGCATCGAGGTGCGCGGCATCAAGAACATGGCGGGCTATCACGAGTTCAACGAGGTCGTGTTCGACGACGCGTTCGTGCCCGACAGCCACCTGATTGGCGAGCAAGACATGGCCTGGAAGCAGGCGACCGACGAGCTCGCCTACGAGCGCAGCGGGCCGGAGCGCTTTCTGGATACGCTCTTCGCCTTTGTCGAGCTGGTGCGGGAGGCCGGCCCGGACCCGTCGGAGCGCGTCGCCGAGGGCATCGGGCGCGAGCTCGCCCACCTGAAGACGCTGCGGCGCATGTCGCTGTCCGTCGCCGGGATGCTGCAGGCCGGAAAGATGCCGGTCGTCGAGGCGGCGGTGGTCAAGGATCTGGGCACCAACTGGGAGCAGGCGCTTCCCGGGAAGCTTCGGCTTCTCGGGCCTCCGCCCGGCAGCACGGACTCGGGCAACAGGGCGAGCTACGATGAGGCGATGCGGGTCGCCACCCTCATCGCGCCGAAGCTGACCATCCAGGGTGGCACGCGCGAGGTGCTCCGAGGCATCATCGCCCGCGGCCTCGGCCTTCGCTGACCCTGCGCCGCGCCGATCGCATTAGAACAAGCAGAACGGGAGGACAACGTGAACAGGATCATCTCAGCGGCGGCCGGCGCGGCCCTGGCCGGGCCTCTTCTTCTCGGCGGTGGCGCCTTGGCCCAAAAGGCTGGAGGCACGTTGCGCGGCTATACGCTAGACAACCCGCCCAGCGCCTCGATCCACGAGGAAGCCACGATCTCCACCGTCCAACCGTTCATGTCCGTGTTCAACAACCTGGTCATCTTCGACCAGCACGCGGAGCGTAGCAGCCTCGACGTTATCCAGCCGGAGCTCGCCACGGCATGGAAATGGAACGAGGACAACACCAAGGTGACGTTCGCGCTCCGGCCGGGCGTCAAGTGGCACGACGGCAAGCCCTTCACGAGCGCTGACGTCAAATGCACCTGGGACACGCTCACAGGGAAACGGGACGCCGGCTGGCGCAAGAACCCGCGCAAACCCTGGTACGACAATCTCAAGGAAGTGACCGTCAACGGCGACGCGGAGGTGACCTTCAACCTCGGACGGCCGCAGCCCTCCTTCATGGCCCTTCTCGCGGCCGGGATGTCGCCCGTCTATCCCTGCCACGTGCAGGGGCGCGACATGCGCGCCAAGCCCATCGGCACCGGCCCGTTCAAGGTCGCCGACTTCAAGACGAACGAAACCGTCCGGCTGGTGAAGAACACGAGTTATTGGAAGAAGGACCGTCCCTATCTCGACGCGCTCGAGTGGCGGATCATCCCCTCGATGTCGACCCGCACGCTGGCCTTCGTGGCGGGCGAGCTCGAAATGACGGCGATGGGCGATCTCGCCATTCCCGTGCTGAAGGACGTCCAGGCGCAGGCGCCCAAGGCCGTTTGCCCGGTGGGGCCGACGAACACGCAGCTGCAGATGCTGATGGTGCGCAGCGCGCCTCCCCTCGACAATGAGAAGCTCCGCCACGCCTTCATGCTGACGGTCGACCGGAAGGCGCTCACGGACATTCTCAGCGAGGGCCAGTACAGGGCGGGCGGGGCCATGCTGCCTCCGCCTGATGGCGTCTGGGGCCTGAACCCCGACCAGCTGGCCGACATCGCCGGCTATGACGGCCAGGTCGCCAAGAACCGGGAGGAGGCTCGCGGCCTCATGCGCGAGCTCGGTTACGGGCCGGACAAGCCCTTGAAGATCAAGCTCTTCACCCGCAACACGCCGAGCTACCGCGATCCGGCGGTGATCGTCATCGATCACCTCAAGCAGGTCCATGTGAACGCCGAGCTCGAGGCGGTGGATGCGGCGATCTGGTACGCGCGGCTGACCCGCCGCGACTTTCAATTCGCGGTCGGCGTGTCGGGGATCGGCGTCGACGATCCGGATGTCGTCTTCTACGAAGGCTATGCTTGCGGGGAGCAGCGCAACTACAGCAACTACTGCAACAAGCAGGTCGACGCCAAGATCGACGAACAATCGTCCACCATCGACCCCGAAAAGCGCAAAAAACTCGTCTGGGAGATCGACCGGATGCTTCAGGCAGAGGGCGCGCGCACCATCCTCTATCATGCCGTGGCCGGCACCTGCATGCAGCCCTACGTCAAGGGCGTCACCATCCCCCGGAACTCGCTGTACAACCACTGGCGTCTGGAGGACGCCTGGCTGGATAAATAACCCCGCTTGAAGGGGCGCGCGCATGGAGACGCAGTGGGCGGTGATCGAGCCGTTCATGCCGAAGAACCAGCCCGACGCGGCGGAACATACGCGACCAACGGCAGCACGCCCACGATCCGGGGGTGCTTATACAACGTGTGCAACTACGGCATCTGGAGCGTTGACGCCCTGTCCACGATCGACGTCAATACCGTTCAGAACTGTCAGAACAACGGTATTCTGACTTTGGCGCTCCAGTGTCACGGGGGATAGCAGCTCTGTGACGAACAACTTCGTTAGCCAGATTGCGAGCGGTAGCGGCACTGGCCGGGTCGGCTCCGGGCCTCGCAAAAGCAAGAGCCGGGCCTTGCGTTTCCAGCCGGGCGTCGGCGTCTGCTGGACATGTCCCCCGTCGCCATGCCCCAATCGTCTCCTGACAGGAGTCCCTCCGCGTGGCCTACGACCTGATCCTCAAGGGCGGCCGGGTGATCGACCCGTCGCAGCAGATCGACGAGATCGCCGACGTGGCGTTCGCGGGTGGCAATGTGGCCCGGATCGGGCGTGATCTCGGCCCGGCCGCCGACAGCCGCGACGTCTCGGGCCTCATCGTCACGCCCGGCCTGATTGACCTGCACACCCACGTCTATTGGGGCGGCACCTCGATCAGCATCGACGCAGCCGAGTTCTGCCGCACGAGCGGGGTCACGACTGCGATCGACACCGGCTCGGCCGGGCCCGGCAATTGGATGGGCTTCCGGAAGCACGTGATCGAGCCCTCGCCGGTCCGCATCCTCGCCTACCTGCACGTCTCGCATGCCGGCATCTACGCGTACGACAAGCGGGTCATGGTGGGCGAAAGCCGCGACTTGCTCATGATGAACCCGATCGATTGCGCGGAGGTGGCGGACGCCAACCGCGACCTCATCGTCGGCATCAAGGTGCGGGTCGGCCTGCACGCGTCCGGCGCCTCCGGCGCGGTGCCGCTCGACATCGCGCTCCAGGTCGCCGAGGAGGTCGGCCTGCCGGTGATGGCGCATATCGACCACCCGCCGCCCTCCTACGAGGAGGTCATCGGCATGCTGCGGCCGGGCGACGTGCTCACCCATTGCTTCCGGCCGTTCCCGAACGCGCCGATCACCGGCCAGGGCCGGGTGAAGCAGGCCGTGCTCGACGCCCGCCGGCGCGGCGTCCTTTTCGACATCGGCCACGGCAAGGGCTCGTTCGCGTTCAAGACGGCCCGCGCCATGCTGGCGAACGGCTTTGAGCCCGACACGATCTCGTCCGACATCCACATCCTGTGCATCGACGGCCCGGCCTTCGACCAGGTCACGACGCTGTCGAAGTTCCTCTGCCTCGGCATGCCGCTCGACCGGGTCATCGCCTCCTCGACCGTGAACGCCGCCATGGCGATCAAGCGCCCCGAACTCGGCACGCTGAAACCCGGTGCCGTCGGCGACGCGACGGTGCTGCGGTTATCGGAGGGCCGCTTCGACTATGTCGATGTGGTCGGCGAGCACCTGGATGGGAAGCAGCGGCTCACGAGCGAGGGCGTCGTCATTGCCGGGAAGTGGTGGCATCCGGCCTAAGCAAGCCCGCGTGTCACCCGATCGCCGCGATATAGCGCGCAACCGAGCGCGCCAGGACCGCCTCGCCGTCTCGCGCGACGCTCCTGTCGCGGAAAGCGCCGTGGACGCGCTGATAACGATAGGGCGAGAGCGCATTCGCGATGCGGCGAACGGCTGGCGCGTTCAGCGGGATGTAGTTCGGATAGCTGTACATGAAGCTGACGGACTTGCGGTCCTGGCAGACCTGCAGGACGATCGCGATTTGTCGCGGCAACCTTCCGCCCGCAGGGTGAGGCGAACCTTCACCACTCGTGGCGACGAAAGGCGGCGGACACGGCTTCGGCGGGTGCTAGGGGAGAGAACTCGCCCCGTTCGGCCTGGGCCACACCGTCGATGATAGCGGCCAGGTGCTCCGGCTCGATGTCCTCCGGTTCTCCCTCATCGGCCATCCCGAGCAAAGCGCGCGCGATGTCGTCCTGCGTGTCGGGGGGCATCCGGCCCAGCGCCTCGAAGGCTCGCTCAAGCAGCTTGGTCATCAGATGCCTCCGCGCCCTCCGTCATACAGCATGATGGCTTGCGGCGCCGCGACGAGAAGCTCGTCCCGCAGCGCCAGATGGTCGAGAGCGAGGAGGTCTCGTCAGACGGCCTCACCTGGACGTTCAAGCTCCGCCCGGGCCTGAAATTCCACGACGGCACGCCCGTCCTGGCCAAGGACGTCGTCGCGAGCCTCACGCGCTGGTCGGCCCGCGACCCGATGGGCCTGATGCTGAAGGCTATCCAGCAGGAGCTGACGGCCTCCGACGACTGGACCTTCAAGTGGGTGCTGTCGAAGCCCTACCCGAAGATGCTCCTCGCCCTCGGCAAGAACAACTCGCCCTGCTCCTTCATTATGCCGGAGCGGATCGCCGTCACCGATCCCTTCAAGCAGATCACGGAATATGTCGGCTCGGGCCCGATGCGGTTCGTGCGCGAGGAGTGGGTGCCGGGCGCGAAGGCGGTGTTCGCCAAATTCGCCGATTACGTGCCGCGCCCCGAGAAGGCGTCCTGGCTCGCGGGCGGCAAGCAGATGCTGGTGGATCGGGTCGAATGGATCGTGATGCCCGACCCCGCGACCGCGTCGGCCGCGATCCAGAATGGCGAGGTCGATTGGTGGGAGAACCCGATCTCCGACCTCGTGCCGCTGCTGAAGCGGAACCGCAACATCTCGGTCGATATCGCCGATCCGCTCGGCAATATTGGGTCGTTCCGGATGAACCACCTGTTCCCGCCCTTCGACAACGTGAAGGTGCGGCGCGCGGTGCTGACCGCGATGAACCAGGAAGACTACATGCGGGCCCTTGTCGGCTCCGACGACGCCCTATGGAAGAAGCTGCCGGGTTATTTCACGCCGGGAACCCCCCTCTATACGGAAGAGGGCGGCGACATCCTGAAGAAGGGCGACATCAACGCGGCCAAGAAGCTCCTGGAGGAGGCCGGCTACAAGGGCGAGCCCGTGATCTGCGTCGTCGCCCAGGACCAGCCGATCACCAAGGCGCAGGGCGACATCACGGCCGACCTCCTGAAGCGGATGGGCATGAACGTCGACTTCGTGGCGACCGACTGGGGCACCACGGGCCAGCGCCGGGCCATGAAGAACCCGCCGGCCCAGGGTGGCTGGAACATGTTCCACACCTGGCACGCGGGCGCCGATTGCATCAACCCGGCGAGCTACACGGCCATCCGGGCGAACGGCGACAAGGCCTGGTTCGGCTGGCCGGACCTCCCCGACGTCGAGAAGGGCGTCACCGACTGGTTCGAGGCGAAGGACCTGGCCGGCGAGAAGGCCGCGATGGGGCGGCTGAACAAGGCCGCGGTGGACGGCGTCGTGTACGCGCCGACGGGCTTCTTCCTCAGCTACCAGGCCTGGCGCAAGAACGTCTCCGGCATCGTCAAGGGACCGTTGCCGTTCTTCTGGGGTGTGTCGAAGACGGCGTGATGATCTCGGCCGGTCATTCCGGGGCTCGCCTGCCCGGCGAAGCCGGCGGGCGAGAACCCGGAACCCACGGTCATCCACGACCGGACATCAGCCGTAGGTTCCGGGTTCGATGCTGCGCATCGTCCCGGAATGACGTTGTGTAGATGTTCCCCTATATCGGCCGCCGCATCCTCTCGACCATCCCGGTGATGGCGGTCGTCGCGCTGTTCGTATTCAGCCTCCTCTACATCGCGCCGGGCGACCCGGCCGCCGTAATCGCGGGCGACCAGGCGACGGCGGAGGACATCGCCCGCATCCGGGCGAGCCTCGGCCTCGAGCGGCCATTCCTCGTCCGCTTCGGCGAATGGAGCTGGCAGATCCTGCACGGCGACCTCGGCACCTCCATCTTCACGGCGCTCCCGGTGAGCCAGCTCATCGCCCAGCGCATCGAGCCGACCCTGTCCCTGATGGCGGTGACGCTCGTGTTCGCGATCGTGGTCGCGGTGCCGCTCGGGGTGCTGGCGGCCTGGAAGGCGGGGTCCTGGATCGACCGGCTGGTGATGGCGGTCGCGGTGTTCGGCTTCTCGGTGCCGGTCTTCGTGGTCGCCTATCTGCTCGCCTACGTGTTCGCGCTCGAGCTCGATTGGCTGCCCGTCCAGGGCTACACGCCGATCGCCAACGGGCTCTGGCCCTGGCTGCAGAACCTGATCCTGCCCTCCTTCGCGCTCGGCTTCGTCTATATCGCGCTGATCGCACGCATCACTCGGGCCACGATGCTCGAGATCCTGTCGCAGGACTACATCAAGACCGCGCGCTCGAAGGGCCTCGGCCAGCGCGCCATCCTGTTCGTGCATGCGCTGAAGAACGCGGCCGTCCCGATCGTGACGGTGATCGGCATCGGCATCGCGCTCCTGATCGGCGGCGCCGTCGTGACCGAGAGCGTGTTCGTGATCCCGGGCCTCGGCCGGCTGACGATCGACGCCATCCTGCGGCGCGACTACCCGGTGATCCAGGGCATCGTGCTCCTGTTCTCGTTCGTCTACGTCCTGATCAATCTCGGGGTCGACCTCGTCTATACGCTGGTCGATCCGAGGATACGGTATTGAGCCGGGCTCGTTCCACTGGCCGCGTCATCCTGAGGAGCCGCGAAGCGGCGTCTCGAAGGACGCACGCCTGCCGGTTCGGAGCGTGCTTCGAGACGCGGCCTTCGGCCGCTCCTCAGCATGACGAGGTTCATGGTCAGGAGCAGCTTCGATGAGCGCCCTCCTCGCGCCGGCCCCGTTCATGCCCGAGCGTGTCGCCGCCGCGCCCGAGATGGCGGACATCCTGCCGCCCGTCCGGCGGCGGCGCGGCGTGCTCGGCTGGATGGGCCGGAACCCGACCGTCTCGATCGGGGGAGGGCTGCTCCTCCTGATGCTCGTCATGGCGGTCTTCGCGCCCTATCTCGGCACCGTCGACCCGACCCCGATCGCGCCGTCGCGGCGCACGCGCGAGCCCTCGACCGCCTATTGGTTCGGGTCCGACATGCTCGGCCGCGACGTCTATTCGCGCGTGCTCTACGGCGCGCGGGTCTCCCTCGTGGTCGGCTTCTCGGTCGCGATCCTCGCCTCCCTGATCGGGCTCACGATCGGCCTCGTGTCGGGATACATCCGCCTGCTCGACGCGGTTGTGATGCGGGTGATGGACGGGCTCATGTCGATCCCGCCGATCCTGCTCGCCGTGGCCCTGATGGCGCTGACGCGCGGGTCGGTCGGCAACGTCATCCTGGCGATCACCATCGCGGAGATCCCGCGTGTGTCGCGCCTCGTGCGGGGGGTCGTGCTGTCGCTGCGCGAGCAGCCCTATGTCGACGGCGCCGTGGCGGCCGGCACCCGCACGCCGATGATCATCTGGCGCCACATCCTGCCGAACACGCTCGCGCCACTGACCGTCCAGGCGACCTACATCTGCGCCTCCGCGATGATCACGGAGGCGATCCTCTCCTTCATCGGGGCCGGCACGCCGCCGATCACGCCGTCCTGGGGCAACATCATGGCCGAGGGCCGGGCGCTCTGGCAGGTGAAGCCCTACATGGTGTTCTTCCCGGCCGTATTCCTGTCGATCACGGTCCTGGCCGTGAACCTCGTCGGCGACGGGCTGCGGGACGCCCTCGACCCCCGCATGGCGAAACGGCTGTGAAGGGACCGTCATTGCGAGGAGGCGGAGCCGACGACGCAAACCAGAGTCGGGCGCACGGTGCCCTGGGTTGCTTCGCCTTCGGCTCGCAATGACGGTCTGCGGGATGATGCCATGACCCCCCTCCTGTCCGTTGAGAACCTGCAGGCCCATTTCCGCACGCCGGACGGGATCAACCGGGCCGTGGATGGGGTTTCCTTCACGGTAGAGGCCGGCGAGACGCTGGCGATCGTCGGCGAATCCGGCTGCGGCAAGTCGGTGACTGCGAACTCGATCCTCCGCCTCATTCCGGAGCCGCCGGGCAAGATCGCCGGCCGCATCCTGTTCGAGGGAACCGACCTCCTCACCCTCCCGAACCGCGACATGCGGCGCATTCGCGGCAACGCCATCTCGATGGTGTTCCAGGAGCCCATGACGAGCCTGAACCCGGTCCTGTCGATCGGGCGCCAGCTCGGCGAGACGCTCCGCCTCCATCAGGGCCTCGACAAGGCCGCCGCGACCGCGCGCGCGATCGTGATGCTCGGCCTCGTCGGCATCCCGGAACCGGCCCGGCGCGTCCGGCAATACCCGCATCAGCTGTCCGGCGGCATGCGCCAGCGGGTGATGATCGCGATGGCGCTCGCCTGCTCGCCGAAGCTCCTCATCGCGGATGAGCCGACCACCGCGCTCGATGTCACCATCCAGGCCCAAATCCTCGACCTCATGCGCGACCTGAAGCGCCGGGTCGGGGCCGCCATCATCCTGATCACCCACGATCTCGGAATCGTGGCGGAGGTCGCGAGCCGGGTCGTGGTCATGTATGCCGGCCGCAAGGTCGAGGAGGCTCCGGTCGTCGAGCTGTTCCGAGCCCCGAAGCACCCCTACACGCAGGGCCTGATCGGGGCCGTGCCGAAGCTCGGCTCCTCGCTCGGCGGCGTCCGGACGCGGCTCGCCGAGATCCCGGGGCTCGTTCCGAACCTGAAGAGCCGCATCCCGGGCTGCGTCTTCGCGGGTCGCTGCCCGAAGGCGACGGATCTCTGCCGGCAGATCGCCCCGGCCCTCGACCTCAAGGCGCGGGGGCACCTGGCGGCCTGCCACTACGCCGAGCGAGAGGCGGTGGCGGCGTGATGCGTCCAGAGCCATTTCGGCCCGCTTCTCCCTTCCCCTTGCGGGGAGGGCCGAGTCGAAGCGCAGCTTCGAACCGGGATGGGGGTGGTGCAGAAGGCACGAGAAGCGGTCCCTCCTGCTCCACCCCCACCCGGCTCGGCCGTTGGCCGAGTCCGCCCTCCCCGCAAGGGGGAGGGAAGGCGCGAGCCTCCGCGCCATGACCCCCCTCCTCGAGGTGAACGACCTCGTCAAGCATTACGGCGCCAAGGGCTCGGTCGTTCGGGCCGTCGACGGCGTCTCGTTCCATGTGGACCGGGGCGAGACGCTGTCGCTCGTCGGCGAATCCGGTTGCGGCAAATCGACGGTCGGGCGGGCCGTGCTCCGCCTCGTCGCCCCGACGGCCGGGCAGGTTGTGCTCGATGGCACCCGCATCGACGGGCTGTCGCCGGGCCGGCTCAGGCCGCTTCGCCGACGCATGCAGGTGGTGTTCCAGGACCCGTTCTCGAGCCTCAACCCGCGCATGCGGGTGCGCGACATCCTGGGCGAGCCGATCCGCAATTTCAGGCTCGCTCCGAACCGGCGGAGCCTCGAGGAGCGGGTCGCCGCGCTCCTCGACACGGTGCGTCTGCCGCGGGACGCCGGCGACCGCTTCCCGCACGAGTTCTCCGGCGGCCAGCGCCAGCGCATCGGCATCGCGCGCGCGCTCGCGGCCGAGCCCGACCTCATCATCTGCGACGAGGCGGTCTCGGCGCTGGACGTGTCCGTGAAGGCGCAGATCGTCAACCTCTTGCAGGACCTGCAGCGCGACCTCGGCCTCGCCCTCCTGTTCATCAGCCACGACCTCGCCATCGTGGAGCACATGACCCACCGGGTGGCCGTGATGTATCTCGGCAAGATCGTCGAGGTCGCGTCGCGGGAGCGGTGTTTCGGGGCGCCGAAGCACCCCTACACCTACGCGCTCCTGTCTGCGGTGCCGGTGCCCGAGCCCGGCAAGGCGCGCACCCGCATCGTGCTGGCAGGCGACGTGCCGAGCCCGATCAACCCGCCCGCGGGCTGCCGCTTCCACACGCGATGTCCCTTCGTGTTCGGGCGCTGCCGCGTGGAGGAGCCTTCGCTGAAGCCGGTCGCGGCCGGGCAGTCGGCCGCCTGCCACCTCCACGACCTGCCGGCGGGGGAGAACCCGTTGGCCGAGGCGGCGCTCCCGTAGGGCGCCTCCCCTCGCCCAGGGCGTCATCGCCGGCGAAGCGAGGCGGCCGTCGCCCGACCGGCCTCCCATCCCGCGGGGCAGACAAGGTGGCGTCGATTGTGCAAGCTCGGCTCGGCCGGCCTGTCGGGTTTGGGAGTCCAGGATGAAATGCGCATGCCTTGCCGCGATCGTGGCCGCGATGAGCATCGGCACGGCGGTCGCGCAATCCTTTCCCTCGCGCCCGATCACGATGGTGGTGCCGTTTGGCGCCGGCGGGCCGACGGACGCGCTGGCCAGGATCGTCGCCGAGCGGATGCGGGTGGCGCTCGGGCAGAGCGTGGTGGTCGAGAACGTGACCGGCGCGTCCGGCACGATCGGCATCGCCCGGGTCGCGCGCGCCGCTCCCGACGGCTACACGATCGTGCTCGGAAACTGGCCCTCCTTCGTGGTCGCGAGCGTGACCTACACGCTGCCCTACGACGTGCAGAGGGATTTCGAGCCGGTCGGGCTCCTGCCCAACAACCCCTACATCGTGGTGAGCAAGAAGGACGTGCCGGCGAGGGATTTCAAGGAGCTGATCGCCTGGCTCAAGACCAACGACAAGGTGTCGGCCGGCACCGGCGGCCCCGGCGCCGGACAGCATGTGAGCGGCGTCTACTTCCAGAAATCGACCGGCACGAGCTTCCAGTTCGTGCCCTATCGGGCCGGCTCCTCCGACATCATGCGCGACCTCGTGGCCGGCCATATCGACCTGACCTTCGACCAGGCCATCAGCGCGCTGCCCTACGTGCGCAACGGGCAGGTGCGGGCCTACGCGATCACGGGTAAGAGCCGGCTCGCGGCCGCGCCCGACATCCCGACGGTGGACGAAGCCGGCGCACCGGGGCTCTACATCTCGACCTGGTTCGGGCTGTGGGCCCCGAAAGGCACGCCGGCCGACGCGATCGCCAAGCTGAACGGGGCCGTCGTCGAGGCGCTCGCCGACCCGGCCGTGCGGACGCGCCTCACCGATCTCGGGCAGGAAATCCCGCCCGCGACCGAACATACGCCGGCCGCGCTCGGCGCGCATCTGAAAGCCGAGATCGACAAGTGGTGGCCGATCATCAAGGACGCCAAGATCAAAGTGGAGTGAGGGAGAGCCGCTCCTGCGCCGTCATCCCCCGAGCGCCGGCACTTCGATCCAGCGGCGCTCGCGGCTCGACCGGTAGGCGGCCTCCGCGAGCTGGACGCCCTTCGCGCCTTCGATGAGGCCGTAGGGAAAGGCCGCATCCTCTAGAACGTGCCGGATGAAGAGCTCCCAGCCGGCCCGGTAGCTGCCGAGCGGATTCTCGGGCATGGGCGCCTTCGTCCAATCCTCGAAGAAGCTCCCGGTCGGCGGCAGGGCGGAGGCCATCGGGCCGCCGGGCGCTCCCTCGGCCGGCTGGGTGTAGCAGCCGAAGGGTCCGGCGACCGCGGAACCGGCGGTCCCGTCCATCTGGACCTGGATCGGAAACTCGCGATGGACGCGCGTCGCCCAGCTCGAGTTCACGGACGCGACCGCGCCGCCTTCGAGCTCGAGCGAGGCGAAGACGCTGTCGTCCACGTCGACCTCGAAGGGCCGGCCCGCCTCGTCGCGCCGGCGCGGGATCTGCGTCCGGCAGGTCGCGCTCACGGCCCGGACCTCGCCCGCCAGGTGGTCGAGCATGTAGCGCCAATGCGGGAACATATCGAGGATGAGGCCGCCGCCATCCTTGGCCCGGTAGTTCCAGCTCGGGCGCTGGCCGGGCTTCGTCTCCCCGTCGAAGATCCACCGCCCCATCTCGATCCGCACTTCGAGCAGCCGCCCGAAGAAGCCCGACCGGCGGAGCTCGAGCATGGCCGCGAAGCCGGGCAGGAACAGCTTGTCCTGCACGGCCCCGTTCTTCAGGCCGGCGGCGTTCGCCTCCCGGCTGATCGCCAGCGCGTCCGCGAGCGTCCCCGCGATCGGCTTCTCCACATAGACGTACTTGCGGGCCGCGATCGCCCGGCGGACGACATCGACCCGGATGCCGGAGGGCGCCGCGTCGAAGACCATGTCGATGCCCGGCCACGCGAGGGCTTCGTCGAGATCCGTCGTCCAGCGCGTGAATCCGGTCTCGGCCGCGACGGCCTGGAGCTTCTCGGCGCTCCGGCCGACGAGGACCACGTCCGGCAACGCCCGGTCGCCGCTGGCGAGCGGCAGCCCGCCCTCCTGCCGCATGGCGACCAGCCCGGGCAGGTGGTGCCGACGCGCGAGGTCGCCCGTCGCGCCGTTGAACACGATGCCGAGGCGGCGCTCGCTCACCGTGCGGCCTCCGGCTCGGCCTCGGCCTTCGCCCAGGCCGCGACCTGTTCGTGGGTGCCGAACCAGCAATCCCCCTTGGCCTTCGCGAGCCGGATCAGCTCGTCGATGATCCAGATCCGCGACCGGTACCCGATGATGTGCGGGTGGCAGGTCAGCTGGAAGATGCCGCCCGCCTCCCAGGCCGCCTCGAACTCGCGGCGGAAGACGTCGAAAGCCCCTTCAGGCGGCGTGTAGGGCCGCAGCCCCGAGAAGCGGTTCATCATGAAGTAGACGGCGTCGTCCCGCACCCACTCGACCGGTAGCTCCACGATCCCGGTCGGGGCGCCGTCGAGGAAGAGCTCGTAGCAATCCTCGTCCGCCATCAGCGAGGAATCGTAGGCGAGCCCGAGTTCGGCCTCGATCCTGAGCGTGTTCGGGCTGAAATCCCAGGACGGCGTCCGCATGCCGACCGGGCGTCGGCCCGTGATCCGCTCGAGCGTGTCGGCGGCCCTGAAGGTGAGGTCGCGCTCCGCCTCGTAGGGAAGCACCGAGTTCAGTTCGTGGATCCAGCCATGGATGCCGATCTCGTGCCCCTCGGCCACGATACGGCGCTGCTCGTCCGGATGGAGAAGCGCCGCGACGGCAGGCACGTAGAAGGTCGCCTGGACCTCGTGCCGCGCAAGGAGCGCCAGGATGCGGGGCACTCCGACGCGGTTGCCGTACTGGCCCCAAGACATGCGGCCGATCGACGTGCCGCCGTCCCGAAGCTCGTTCGTCTCGTGGTCCGAATCGAAGGAGAGCGCCACGGCGCAGCGAGCGCCGTTCGGCCATCTGCGCGGGCGGTAGCTCCGTCCGGCCCGAACCTGCTCGACCAGCCGCCGCCAATGCGCCTCCGGCCATTGCCAGGGCTCAAGGTTGTTCGCCGGTGCGCTCATCGAGGCTTTCTCGCGCCGCTAAGCCCATCATCGCAAGATGGCCGCTGGAGGCGTAGCGCCGGAGTGGACGCGGCTCAACCGGCTCGGCCTTCGCCCGCCGATCATTCTGCCTCAGGGCGGGTTCAGCCAGCCGGCGCATCCCGAGCGGTCCCGTCGATCGGCCCGATACCTGCTTGACAGGACCGGGGCGTTCCGCCCTCTCTCCGGAGCGGAGCAGTCAAGAAGGCCCATGGGCGAGGTGGCGGCGGCCGGAGGCGAACTGGTTGGAACCTCGGTCGAGCCGGCCGGAACCAGGCGAGGCTGGAAGCGTGTCGCCGAGAGCGCAAGCCCGCTCCTCCTCGTTCTCGCGCTCGTGGCGGTCTGGGAGGCGGCGGTCCGGGGCTTCGAGATCCAGCGCTTCCTCCTGCCGGCCCCGAGCGAGGTCGCGCGGCTGATCGTCGAGGAATGGCCGCTCATCCAGATGCATTCGCTGCAGACGATCGGCAGCATCCTGACCGGCTACGCGGCGGCCGCGGTCTTCGCGCTTGCCGTCTCCGCGTTGATGATCCGCTTCCGGATCGCCGAACGGTTGATCATGCCGATCTTCGTCGGGCTGCAGAGCGTGCCGAAGATCGCGATCGCGCCCTTGATCCTGGTCTGGGTCGGGGCGGGTCCGACCTCCAAGGTCCTCGTGGTCGCCTCGATCGCGTTCTTCCCGATCGTGATCAACACGATGACCGGATTCCACGAAGTGGATCGCGGCCTGCGCGACGTGTTCCGGTCGGTCGCCGCGACCGAGCGCCAGACCTTCTTCCGGCTCCGGCTGCCCTACGCCGTCCCCTACATCTTCGCCGGGCTTCGCATCGCCACGACCCTCGCCGTTCTGGGCGCCATCGTGGCCGAGTGGCTCGCGGCCTCGAACGGGCTCGGCTACCTCGTCCTGTCGGGCTCCTTCAACTTCAACACGGCCCGCTCCTTCGCGGCCATCATCGCGCTGGCCGTGATCGGCACCGCCTTTTTCACCCTGATGTCGTCGCTCGAGCGCCTGATCGTCTGGCGCCGAGACCCGGGCGACGCGACCACGAACATCTGAACGGGGCCTGACGGGAGATCCGCATGACACGACGACACTTCTGGCTCGCCGCGCTCGTCGCGGCCGCCCTTCAAGCGACCGCCGCGCCGGGCGAAGCGGCCGACAAGGTCGTGATGCGCATCAACTTCACGCCGTGGGGGATGCACGCCCCGATCTTCGGAGGCCGCGCCCAGGGCTTCTACGAGCAGGAGGGCATCGAGCTCGAGATCAGGCCGCCCTCCGCGGGGCAGCAGAACGAGGTCTTCATCGGGATGGGCCGCGAGCAGTTCGGGCTGTCCAATGCGGACGGCTTCATCAAGGCGCGCGGCGCCGGCGTCCCGGTGGTCGCCGTGATGGCGGACGAGCCCGACAACCCGTTCTCGATCATCACCCTCAAGAAGGACGGCATCGACACGCCGGCCAAGATGAAGGGCAAGAAGCTGGCCTGGTTCCCCAGCAACGTGAAGGGTCTCGTCGAACCGCTTCTCAATCGGGGCGGCCTCACCGGGAAGGACATCGAGTTCGTCAACGTGGCCCGGGGGGCGGAGATCCAGATGATGGCGGCCGGGCAGGTCGACGCGGCATTCGGATATGCGTTCGGCCAGGCGCTGACGCTCGACATGCGGGGCTTCCCGACGCATGTCATGCCGGTGAAGGATTTCGGCGTGAAGTTCTACGGCACCGTGATCTACACGAGCGACGCTCTCCTGAAGTCGAACCCGGACCTCGTGAAGCGCTTCCTCCGGGCCACCCTGAAGAGCTATATCTGGACCCGCGACAACATGGAGAAAGCCGTCGCCGAGATCGTGAAGGTCTCGCCCGACCGCGAGCTGAAGCTAGAGACGCAGAAGCTCGCCATCATCTACGGGCTCTACAACACGCCCGATTACGCCGAGCGCTTCGGCGCCATGAACGACGACAAGTGGCAATCCTCGATCGATATCCTGGCGTCCTCCGGCGACCTCCCGAAGAAGCCGACCGCGAGCGAGATGTACACCAACGCCGTGATCGAGAGCCTTGAGGAGGCGAAGGTCCTCAGCCGCCTCGTCGGCGCCCGGACCACGAACTGAGGCGCGCCGGATGGCGCTCTCGCCGGCATCGCTCCCCGGGCCCGCGGCGGACGCGAAGGCCGGAATCCCGGCCGGGATCACCGTGCGGGGCGTCGGCGTCACCTACGGGGCGGGCACGACCGAGCGGGTGGCCGCGCTCGCCGGCATCGACCTCGACGTGCCGGACGGCGCCTTCGTGTCGCTGGTCGGTCCGTCCGGATGCGGCAAGAGCACCCTCCTCAAGGTCGTGGCCGACCTGATGGCCCCGACGAGCGGAACGGTCCGGATCGGCGGCGCCTCGCCCTCGGATCTGCGCCGCCAGGGCCGCATCGGCCTCGTCTTCCAGCAGGCGAACCTGATGCCGTGGCTGCGCGTCGACGACAACGTGCGGCTGCTCGAGAGCTTGGTCGCGGGCCGTGGCGGCGAGCGCCGCAAGGCGGACGTGCCGGCCCTTCTCGACCTCGTCGGGCTGACGGGTTTCGAGGCGAAGCGGCCCCATCAGCTCTCGGGCGGCATGCAGAGCCGGGCCGCGCTCGCCCGCGCGCTCGCGCTCGATCCGGCCGTGCTCCTGATGGACGAACCCTTCGCGGCCCTCGACGAGATCACGCGCGATCGCATGGCCTTCGAGCTGATGCGGGTCTGGCAGCACTACCGCAAGACGGTCTTGTTCGTGACGCATTCGCTGGCCGAGGCCGTGTTCCTGTCGGACGCTGTCGTGCTCATGAGCGCGCGGCCGGGCCGCATCCACCGGGTCTTCCCGATCGACCTGCCACGGCCGCGCGAGCGCGACACGCGCCTCGACGACCGCTTCCTGCGCCTCGTCGGCGAGATCAACCGCGAGCTCTACCGGGTGATGTCGTGAGGGGGGGCGGGCTTATGCTGGTTCTCCGGCGAGGAGGCGAGGAGGGGCGTCGCGCCTCCCACATTCCGTCATTCCGGGCCGCTAAGCGGAACCGGAAGCCACGCCCGCACGACCTGTGGATCGCGTCCGATTCGCCGGTTCGTCCACGGGTTCCGGATCTGCGGAGCACCGCTTCGCGCTGCACCGCGTCCGGAATGACGGTGAGGCAGACATGGCTCGAAGGTGAAGGCTGAGATGCTCGATTACGTCATCCGCAACGCGCGCCTCCCCGGGCGCGACGACCTCGTCGATATCGGGTTCGCGGGCGGCCGCATCGCGGCCGTCGAACGCGGCATCGTCTGCGACGCGCCCGAGCATGACGCCGAGGGGTGTCTCTGCTGCGGCGGGCTCGTCGAGACCCACATCCATCTGGACAAGTCGCGCATCATCGACCGCTGCGGCCCGGAGCCCGACGGGCGCGGGCACCGGGCGATGGAGCGCGTCTCGGAGGTGAAGCACACCTTCACGGTCGAGGACGTGTACGAGCGCGCCAAGATCACGCTCGAGCGCTGCATCGCCAACGGCGCGACCCGCATGCGCACGCATGTCGAGGTCGACCCGAAGGTCGGGCTTAGGGGATTCGAGGGCGTGCAGGCGCTCGTGAAGGATTATGCCTGGGCGATCGACATCGAGCTTTGCGTGATGCCCCAGGAGGGGCTGACCAACAATCCGGGCACGGACGAATTGATGGTCGACGCGATGCGCCGCGGCGCCCGCGTCGTCGGCGCCGCCCCTAACTACGACACCGACCACGCCGCGCAGATCCGCCGCGTGTTCGAGATCGCGCGCGAGTTCGACGCCGATATCGACATGCACCTCGATTCCGGACCCTCGCCCGAGCATCTCGACGCGGCCCTGGTCTGCGAGTTGACGGAGCAATATGGCTGGGGCGGGCGGGTCGCGTTTGGGCACGGCACGAAGCTTTCCACCATGCCGCCCGCGGAGCAGATCACCTGGGCGCGCCGGCTCGGCGAGGCGGGCGTGGCCGTGACCGTGCTGCCCGCGACCGACCTGTTCCTGATGGGCCGCGACCAGACCTACAACGTCCGCCGCGGGCTCGTGGACGCGAACCTCTTCGTCGAGAACGGCTGCAACTGCTCGCTCTCGACCAACAACATCCTGAACCCGTTCACCCCGTTCGGGGACTGCTCGCTGCTCCGCATGGCGAACCTGCACGCGAACGTGCTTCAGGTGGGCAGCCGCGAGGGAATCGCGGAGTGCTTCGCCATGGTGACGGACCGCTCAGCCCGCGTGATGAACCTCGCCAATTACGGCATCGCGGTCGGCAACCCAGCCGACGTCGTGGTCATCGACGCGGAGAGCGCATCGCGCGCCGTGGCCGAAATCGCTCAGCCCCTGTCGGCGTTCAAGAACGGCCGGCAGAGCGTTACCCGCACGCGGCCAAAACTGCACCGCCCGGGCTGAGCCGTCCCGCAGCGTTCGGCTAACGAGAGCGACGCCTCGATCGCGGGCCGGAGGCCTGCGTCCGGCTCTCCCGGTCAGCAGCGGCAATCGCGCAAAAACGTCGCCCGAAGCCTGTTCAAGTTCGTCCACGATTTCGAACTTGTGCTAGGAGTGCGGTGGTTCCGTCAGGCAGGCGGGATGCCACCATCCCATCTCACTCCCTCGTCCAAGCCCCTGACAGGACGTTACCTGTCGTTCTCGAATCGGGAGGATCGCGCGCGAGCGCCCCATGCACTCGGCTCGAGACTGGTCCCGAGCGGCGGCTGGCGTGGCGTCAGGACCCCCTTTTTGACGTTGCCGCCATGCTGGTGAACCCGGATCGACGAGGAGTCGATCATCTGGAGGTCGCCGTCGTAAGCCTTCGAGACGGCCTCGAAGAGCCGGTCCCAGACGCCGATCTTCGCCCATCGCCGGAAGCGGTTGGAGCAGGTTGTGGCCGGCCCGTACCGCTCCGGAATGTCGGCCCAGGGCGATCCAGTCCGCAGCCGCCAGTAGATGCCGTTCAGCACGCGCCGGTCGTCCACACGGGGCTTGCCGCGCGGCTTGTTCGGCAGAAGCGGTTGGATGATCGACCATTCGAAATCGCTCAGTTCGTAGCGGCGCGGCGTCATCGAGGCTCCTCCCCGAACCTTGAATCACCCCTCGCCGCCCGATGGAACCCCGATTATGAGTTCGTGACCTAGAGGTCGCCCTTCGCCGGCAGCATGCGAAACGCGACGGTGCCAGCTACGAGCGCGCCGGCCAGCAGGGAGAATGCGACGGCCTCCCCGTTCAAGCCGTGCCGGATGGCCCACTCGGCGGAGATCCCGCTGAGCCATTGAAGCGTGGCGACGCCTGCGAACACCGAAAGGTTCAGCGCTGCGAGCGCGCGGCCTATGAAGGCGGGCGGGTAGGCGGAGCGCACGTCGGCGTACTGCAGAACGTAGAAGGACGAGATCAGGCCGGCGAAGCCGATCACAGCTATATCGCCCTCCAGCGGCCCGCCTGCATGACCGAGCACGACCAGGCAAGCCGCCATTAGGAGGGCGCAAGCCGCCATCAGCGGCCGTCTCGCCGGCCTTCCGGGATCCAGCCAACCGAACAGGAGGGCGCCCGCTCCCATCCCTACAGACAGGCCGACGGCGGCATGGCCAGCCTGTACGAGATCGAGCCCGTGCCTCGTCGTGAGAAAGGGCACCACCCAGAGTCCCCTCAGCGAGATGACGGCCGCATAGGTGACGAAGCCGAAGGCGAGGATTCCCGCCGTCTGCCGCTGACGCAGAATGGTCGAAAGCCCGTGCAGGCTCGCCCCCAGCGTATCGGGCGCACGTGCTCCTCTCGGCTCACAGGGCGGACGAGTGCCATAGCAAGCGACGACGGAGACGACGAAGAGAGCGCCGACAACGACGAAGGCGAGGCGCCACGATCCGTGCTCGATGACCCATGCGAGCGGCGAGGCCGTCAAGAGGAGCCCGACATTGCCCAGCGCGATCACGATGCCGCTCAGCCATGCGAACTCGTTCGCGGGCCAGCGGCTCCCGACCAGGACCATGGTGGCCATCAAGGCCGGCGCGCAACCGATCCCGATCAGCGCCTGTCCTGCGACGAGCGTCGCGAAGTTCGGTGCCATCGCAGACAGTCCAACGCCGACGATCGCGGCTACGCTGAAGGTAGCCGTCGTGCGAAACGGGCCATAGCGGTCGAGAGCCAGGCCGACCGGCACTTGAGCGGCTGCGAAAGCAAGGTGAAACGCTGCCGCATACAGCCCGAGGCTGCTCATGCTGAGCTCGAACTCGCGCCCGATCGCAAGGGCGGTGACGGCGGCGATGGTCCGGAAAGCCTGGCTCAACGCGTAGATGGCGATCAGCGCCGCAAGTTGGACGGCTCTTCTGCGAGACAGACCTCCGGTAACATTCGGATCGGGTCTGTGCGGTTCGGTCAATCCAGCTCCTTGCCTTGCGAACCTCTGCCCTGCTCGGGGCGTCGATCCTTACGGGTGACCTCGGGAAAGATCCACATCGCGGCGATCATGAACGGCGCCAGGAACAGGATCGCGTATTTCGGGCCGGACTGCCCGATGGAGTCCTGGAACCAGAAGGCGATCGCCGCGACGAGCAGGACGGCGGCGGAGAGCCCGAGCTTCACGAGGAACGGCATCGCTGTCTCCGGGAGGGTCGGACGGTCAGGTCGGCGGGGTGAGGAGCGCTGCCCGACCAGCCGCGGCGAGCAGCGCCAGCGCGGAGGCCTGAAGAACCGTCAACAGAGCCAGCCCGGCGCGGCTGTCGCGCAGACGGCTGGGCCAGGCCTGAAACAGCCCTGGGGCGAACAGGACGATGAGTCCGCCCACGATCACGGCCGACGTCCAGCGTATCTCGACCCGCGCATACGCGACCGCGCCGATTGCCAGCGCTGCCAGCAGCGCTAAATTCGCGATCACGAGGATCGCGCCCGTCCCGCCCTGCGCGGCCTCGGGGCGCAGACGAAGCGGAACCATCCCGACCAGCGTGAGGAAGGCGATGCAGCTCGCTCCCCAGACCAGGCCGAAGAGGATCAGCGCGGTCCAGTTCGGCTCGACCGCCGCCATCCGGGCCGCCTTCCGATCCCTACTCGGCCGGAACGATCGCCGGGCCGTTCACCCGCGGCGTACGCGCGGTCTTGCGCATGTCGCGTTTCACGAAGCGTGTCTCGTATCCGTTGAAGACGGTGCCAAGGAGGCCGCGGTCGAGATCGGAGGTGCCGAACAGCCAGTCCATGACCGGGAAGGTCAGGTTCATGTTCCGCTCCATCATGATGGACTGGTTATGATGAGCGGTGTGGTGACGCCGGATCGTGTTCACGAAAGGCATATGGCGGACAAACCAATTGTCCTCGACATGGCAGCAGAAGTGCATGAACTCGTAGATCAGGTACATCGATGTGGAGGTCGAGATGAGCAACCAGCCGACATTCGGCGAGACGATGTAGCCGGCCGCCATCGCGAGCGGGATCGACATCAGCGTGAAGGTCGCGAGGGCGTAGGGTGGGAAGAAGGTGACCCGCCAGTCATGGTGGTCGGCGAAGCGCATCTCGTGCTCGGTGAAGAACTGGTGATGCATGAGCGTATGGCGGTTGTAGATCGACCGGAAGGCCTTGATCTGCGACGGGCGATGCATGACGTAGCGGTGGATCCACCATTCGAAGAAGTTCGCTCCGAGGAAGGTCGCGGGCACGATAGCCCATTCCCACCAGCGCACGGTCCGCACGTTCGAGCCGTAGACATAGAGGGCCGTGAAGCCGATCGTGTAGATGATGAAAACATGCAGCCAGCCATTGTACCAGCCGGCGATGCGCTCGCGATACGTGGCTCGATACTGGCGCTGCCGGTCGCTCATCGCGCTCGATGCGAGTTCCATGGGGCCCCTCCTGCAGCCTGACGACGATTGCAGACTGACATATCACCGGTTTATCACGGCCGCAAGCGGGCCGTTGCCTCGCTTCGGTGCGGGCCGGCCGTGGAGGAAGACGGGATGACGACTTATACGGGAGACCGCACCATCGACGGCGTCCAGGTCCGGGCGGACGGGCAGCCGTTGCCGGAGCGCACCGACGTTCGGGCCTATTCGGCGAACGGCTTCGAATGGAGCTACGAAGGGCCGGAGCCGCGGCAACTGGCGCTCGCCCTCCTCCTGCATCATCTCGGCGATTCCGACCGCGCCCTAGCGCTGGTCGAGCCCCTTATGACGGCGGTCGTTGCGAACTTCGACAACGAGTGGGAGATGGATTCGGCAGACGTTGAAGCCGCGGTCGCTGCTCTCGGACATTCGGGTGCACGCCCGGGCGCACGCTGAGCCGGCCGTACCCATTGATGCCAACATACCGGGCCGCGGTGCTGCACGCGCCGGGGACGCCGCTTGCCATCGAGACCGTCCGCGCCACGGACCTGAAGCCGACTGACGTGCTGGTCCGGATCAGGGCGGCCGGTCTCTGCCACACCGATCTCGAGGTGATCGACGGCTCGCTCCGCAATCCGATGCCGATCGTGCTGGGCCATGAGGCGGCCGGAACGGTCGAGGCCGTCGGGCCCGCGGCGCGCGGCGTCGCGCCGGGCGACCATGTCGTCCTATCCTGGAATCCGCATTGCGGCCACTGCTTCCACTGCGACCGCGACCAGCCGATCCTCTGCGACGACTATCTCGCGCTCGCGCCGCGCGCCGTGCAGTTCGACGGCACCAGCCGGGCCGCGCTCGTCGGCGACGGCCGCGAGCTCAAGCATCTCATGTATCTCGGCGCCTTCGGCGAGTACTGCATCGTGCCGGACCAGCAGGCGATCGCGGTGCCCCGTGAGCTGCCGTTCGACCGAGCCTGCCTGATCGGGTGCGGGGTGATGACGGGCGTCGGAGCGGCGCTCAACGTCGCCAGGATCGCGCAGGGCGATATCGTCATGGTGATCGGCTGCGGGGCGGTCGGACTCGCGGCCGTCCAGGGAGCGCGCCTCGCCGGTGCAGGCGCGATCCTCGCGGTCGACCTCGACGACGGCAAGCTCGCGCTCGCGGCCCGGATGGGCGCCACCGCGCTCGCCAATGCTTCGCGCGAGGACGTGGTCGAGGCGGCTCGCCGAGCGAGCGGCGGCCGCGGCGCTGACGTGGTCCTGGAATCGGCCGGCAGCCCGGCCGGGTTCAGGGTGAGCACGGAGGCCGTGCGGCCCGGCGGCGAGGTGATCTGGCTAGGCAAGATCGACGTCGCGGCCGATGTGAGCTTCCGCTGGGGCTCGCTGATGCAGGAGAAGCGGATCCGCCGATCGAGCTACGGCGGCGCGCGGCCGCGCCGCGACTTCCCCCTCCTCGCACGTGCCTATCTCGAGGGCCGGCTAATGCTGGACGAGCTGATCACGCGCCGAATCCGCCTGGAGGAGATCAACGAGGGCTTCGCGGCCCTGCGGCGGGGCGAGGCGATTCGCAGCGTTATCGTGTTCGACTGATCAGCTGTCGATCGTCTTGCGGGCGAAGCTCTCGATATAGTCGATCAACGCATCCGACGCGTCCGCGGCGGCCGCGCCGTCGCGGCGTGCGATCGCGTCCGCGAGGTTCGCATGCAACGTCGCGGCGAGCGGCAGGTCGGCCGCCTCCCGGTAGTGATGATACCAGAATCGACGGGACAGGCCGTGCATCAGGCCCATCGAGCGCGTCGCGAACTCGTTTCTGGCCGCCTGGCTGACGAGCGCGTTCAAGGCATGGTCCAGCCGCATGAAGGCGATGTCGTCGGCATCTTCCGCAGCTTGCCGCATGCCGTCGGCGATCTCGGCGAAGGATGCGGCCTCGAACGGGGTCGCCCGCTCGGCCGCGACCCGCGCCATCAGGCGCTCGATCTCCCGCCTGAGTTCGAGCAGGCGAAGCTGCGTCCTGACATTGATGTCCGAGACGAGCACCCCCCGCCGCGGCAGGATGACGACGAGGCCGACGCGCGCGAGCCGCTGCAGCGCCTCACGGATCGGAGTGCGGCCGATGCGGAGGCGTTGAGAGAGGAGTTGCTCCGACAGCACGGTCCCGGGCATCAGCTCGAGCGTGACGAGCATTTCCTCGAGCTGCCGATAGGCGCGCTCGGTCAGGCTCGCATCGGCGGCCTGCAGCCCGGTGCGGTTCTCCGCGTCCGGATCGGCGCCTGCGATCGGTGGCGTTCCGTCCGGCATCGGCTGGCGTATGTCACGACGGCCGAATCCGGGTCAACGATCCCGCTGCTGCCGGACGCGTTCAGGCCGAGAGCTCGCGGGCGATGATCAGGCGCTGGATCTCGCTCGTTCCCTCGACGAGGCGCAGCACCCTGGCCTCGCCGATCAGCCCCGAGATCTCGTACTCCTCGAACACTCCGTAGCCGCCATGAACCTGGAGCGCGGCGTCGGCTGCCTCGCTTGCGAGCTCGGTCGCGAACAGCTTCACCATCGACGTCTCGGTCCGGAACGGGCGGCCCGCGTCGGTGAGCGCGGCCGCGTTGCGGACCATGAGCTCGGCCGCATGAATCTTGGTCAGCATGTCGGCAAGCGGGAACGTCACGCCCTGGTGGCCGAAGATCGGCTTCCCGCCGACGCGGCGGGCTGCCCCGTAGGTGCGGGCAAGGTCGACCGCCCTCCGGGCGAGGCCGAGACCGGCCGCCGCGACCAGGATGCGGCCGATGCTGAGGGTCGTCAGGATCTGACCCAGGCCGTCGCCGCGCCGGCCCACCATCAGGCGCTTGGGAACGCGGACGTTGTCAAGGAACAGCTCCACCGAATCGGCGATACGCCAGCCGATCTTCTTGCCGGCCTTGCCGACCGTGAAGCCCGGCGTGCCGACCGGCACCACGAACGTCGAGAGCCCTTTCGGCCCTTTGTCGGGATCGGTGACCGCGATGATGGTCGAGACGCCGTGCAAAGGCGTGCCGGCATTGGTCGAGAAGATCTTCGAGCCGGTGAGCACGAAATCGTCGCCGTCCTCGACAGCCCGCATCCGGATGTCGGCGACGTCCGAACCGCCGCTCGGCTCGGTGACCCCGAAGGAGGCGATGGTTTCGCCGCGGCAGAGTCTCGCGAGCCATTCCCGCTTCAGCTCCTCCGAGCCGTAGCGGGCGATGACCGTCATCGGGGCGCTGTTGCAGAGGTAGATCGCGGCGAAGCCCGGCTCCGTCCGGGCGAGCGTCTCGGTCACGATCGCGGCGCCGCGGGTGCCGAGGCCGCCACCGTCGTAGTCAGCGTCGTAGGCCGTGCCCATGAAGCCGAGCGCGGCGAACTCCCGGACGAGGTCGGTCGGGAAGGCGTGCTGGTCGACATAGGGCCGCACGCGCTTGCGTAGCTCCCTGTCGGCGAACGCCGCGAGGCTGTCCCTGAGAAGGGTTTCCTCCTCGGAAAGGTCCATCAGCATGGGGCGATCCTCAGGTGACGTTGGAGCAGTTCGCAGGATCAGGCCGGGCCCGGGACGAGCGCAGGTCGGCCGAACTTGGCGAGGGTGGCGCGGGCAACCGGCTCGCGGCAGTTCTCGGCGAAGAGGCGGTTCGCCTCAACGTCCATCGTCTCGGAATCGGCCATGATGTATCGGGAGAAGAAGCGCTTCGTCGACGCGACGGCCGGGGCGGGAAGCGCGGCAAGCCTGTCGGCGATCGCGAGAGCGGAGGCCAAGGCCGAGCCGTCCTCCACCGCATGGTCGGCGACCCCGGCGGCGACCGCTTCGTCGCCCGAGAGGGTCTCGAGGCCGAAGCAGAGATTGCGGGCCCGCACGAACCCGACCCGAGCCACGAGCGACTTGATTCCCCAGGGCGTCAGCCAGCCGATCGGCACCTCCGGCAGGCTCCAGCGCGAGGAGCGCCCGGCGACGACGACGTCGCAGGACGTGGCCAGGATGAAGCCGCCTCCCATCGCGAAGCCTTCGACCGCAGCGACGACGGGTTTCGACAGGAACCCGATCAGGCGCGCGACGTCGCCGGTCTCCTGCTCGAAGCGGCACATCTCCTCGAGGCCGAGATTGCCGATGTACTTGAGGTCGCTGCCCGCGCAGAAGCCGGGCCCCGTGCCGTTGAGCACGATCGCGCCGACCTCCGGGTCGCGGTCGCAGTCGAGGAAGGCGGCCCGCATGGCGTCGATCAGCGCGTTGTCCATCGCGTTGCGGCGTTGCGGCCGGGTGATGGTGAGCAGCATGGTCGAGCCACGCCGTTCGCGCCTCAGGACGTCCTCGCCAGCGCTCATGACCGCCTCCACAGCACTTCTCAGCCGCCGAGATACATCTGGCGCACCTGAGGCGCGTCCGAGAGGCTGGCCGCATCGCCGTCGAGCACGATGCGTCCCGACTCGATGACGTAGACCCGATCGGCGCAGCCAAGCGCCATGGCGGCGTTCTGCTCGGCGAGCAGGATCGTCATGCCTTCTCCAGCAAGGCGGCGGATCGTGCCGCTGAGCTCGTCGATGATGATCGGCGCGAGCCCGAGCGTCGGTTCATCGAGCAGCATGAGCGAGGGTTTCGACATCAGCCCGCGACCGATGGCGAGCATCTGCTGCTCGCCGCCGGACATCGAGCCCGCCTTCTGGAGGCGCCGTTCGAGGAGGCGCGGGAACATGACGAAGACCCGCTCCATGTCGGGCCGGCATGCATCGCGGTCCGGGCGCGAGAAGGCGCCCATAAGAAGATTGTCCTCGACGCTGAAGCCCGGGAAGATCTGCCGCCCCTCCGGAGCGAGGACCAGCCCGCGCCTGACCCGGTCGACCGTCGACAGGTTGACGATGGGCGAACCCGAGAGCGAGACGGTGCCGAGCGTCGCGCGTTTCAGCCCGGCGAGCACCCGCAGCGTGGTCGACTTGCCGGCGGCGTTCGGGCCGATGATGGCGACGATCTCGCCCTGCTTCGCCGTGAAGGACAAGCTCCGGAGCACCTGCTGCTTGCCGTAATGGGCATCGAGGTTGGCGACCTCAAGCATGCTTTCGGCCGAGATAGGCGGTGATCACGGCTTCGTCGGCCAGCACGTCGGGCGTCGGTCCCTGGGCGATCACCGCTCCATGGGCTAGCGCGATCGAGCGGTCGGCGAGTCGCCCCAGGAAGCTCACCTTGTGGTCAATGATGCAGAGGGTGACGCCGTGCTGGCGCAGGTCGCGCAGCACCGCTTCGAGGTTCGTGATCTCGTCCTGGCCGAGGCCCGATGCCGGCTCGTCGAGGAGGAGGAGCTCGGGGTCGCACATCATCGCCATCGCGACCCCGAGCATCTTCTCGGCTCCGTACGACAGGGATGCTGCGGTCTCGTCGCGGACGTCGACGAGGCGGCAGAGCCGAAGCATGTCGAGCATCTTGGCCTCAGCCTCCTCCGCCACTTCCCGTCCGGCCGCCGGCCAGACCAGCGTCTTGAGCCGTCCCCAGCCTAGCGCCCGCTTGAGCCCGAGATGGCAGGCGATGCGCATGTGATCGAGGACGGTCAGCTCGGGAAAGAGCTGCGGATTCTGGAAGGTCTTGACGATGCCGAGCATCGCGATCTCGAACGGTCGCCTCCCGACGAGGCTCTCGTTCTTCCAGCGGAGGTCGCCGGCGGTCGGCGGCTGCATGCCGGCGACGAGGCTCAGGGTCGTCGTCTTGCCCGAGCCGTTGGGCCCGAAGATGCCGACGATCTCGCCGCGCTCGATCCCGAAGGTGACGTCGGAGACCGCTGTCAGGCCGCCGAACCGCTTGGTCAGGCCGCGCGCCTCAAACAGCATGGCGCACCCGATCGGCGAGACCGTAGATGCCGCGCGGCATGACCAGGATCACGAAGATCAGGATCGCCCCGTAGAGAATGATGCGGAGCTCGGCGCCGACCTCGATCACGTGCGGCAGCGCCGTGAGCACGATGCCGCCGATGACCGGCCCGAACAGCGAGTGGACGCCGCCGAGCAGCACCATCGCGACGATGTCGAGCGATTGGGTGATCGACATGTAGTGAGGCTCGATGAAGCCGGTGTAGAAGGCGTAGAAGGCGCCCGTGAGGCCCGCCAGCACGCTCCCGACCACGAAGCTCAGAAGCTTGTAGAGTACCACGTTGACGCCGAGCGTCTCGCCGAGCTGCTCGTTCAGCCGGATGGCGGCGAGGCATCGCCCGATCCAGGACGCGAGCACGCGCTGGCAGACGATGTAGGTCACGACCAGGAGGGCCAGAGCGACGTAGTACCAGACCCGCGCGCCGGAGAAGACGAGATCTCCGGCCGGGAGCCAGATCCGGGGCTGCGCCGTGACCGTCATGCCGAGCGTGCCGTTGGTGACGCTGCTCCAGTTTGCGGCGAGCAGCCGGATCATCTCCGAGAACGCCATGGTGACGACCGCGAAGTAGAATTCGCGCAGCTTGAACCGGAAGCAGATGGTGCCGACGGTTCCGGCGAGCAATGCCACGAGCCCGAGGGCCGGCAATATGGCGCCCCAAAAGTTCCAGCCGTAGGTCGTGACCAGGATGCCGGTCACGTAGGCGGAGACTCCGAACGAGGCCGCATGGAAGAACGAAAGCTGCCCGGTGAAGCCGAAGATCAAATTGAGGCTGACCGCGAGCGCGGCCAGCATGAACCCGTACGTGGCGATCGCCATACTCGCGTCGCTGCGGATAAGGAGCGGTGCGAGCAGGGCGAGCGCCAACCCTGCCAGGGGTACGAAGCGCATCACCGGCTGCCTAGGAGCCCGCTCGGCTTGAACAGAAGGATCAGAACCAGGAAGACCATGCCGTAGGCGTCGCGGAACGCCGTCGGCAGGAACACCGAGCCGATGCCCTCGCTGATGCCGAGGATCAGCCCGCCGACGAGGGCTCCGATCGTGTTGCCGATGCCAGCGAGGATCGCCGATTCCACGGCTTTCAGGATGTAGTAGGCGCCCATCGTGGGCTCCAGCGAGTAGAGACTCGCGTAGAGCGCCCCGCCGAGGCCGGCCAAGGCGGTCGAATACACGACCACGATCGTCTGGAGCTGGTCCGTCCGCACTCCCATCAGGGCCGCTGCCTCGGGGTTCTGTGCGTAGGCGAAGGCGGCGCGGCCGATCCAGGTCCGGGTCAGCGCCAGGTACGTGCCCAGGATCACGAGGAGGAGCACCGCGAACACCGCGAGCTTGATCTTGGGCACGAAGATGCCGGCGAGCGGAAGCGAGCCCGGGAGCACGTAGGTCAAATCCTTCGGCGTGGAGGTCCAGACCAGGAGCACGGTCGCCTCGATGATGGAGATGAGGCCGATCGAGACGAGAAGACCATTGACGAGGTTGTTGCGCGTGAACCGGAACAGGCCGCGGTCGGCCAGGGTGCCGAGAACCGCAACCAGCAGCACCGCCGCGACCACCGCGACGGGGTAGGGCGCGCCCATCACCTCGTACCCGTACCAGGTGAAGTAGGCGCCCAGCATCATGAAGGCGCCGAGCGCGAAGTTGACGATACCGGTGATCCCGAAGGTCAGGGTCACCCCGAGCGCCACGATCCCGTAGAGGGCGCCGACGATGGCGCCGTTCAGGAGCTGGCCGAAGACGAGTTGCGTCATGTCGTGTGGCAGCGCTCGGGATGCGGTCGCTCCGCCGCTACTGCGTCGGGTCGACCGACTGAACCTCGACGGCGCCGCCCTTCCTGATCCGCACGATGTTGAAGCTGAAGACCTGCTCGCCGGTCGAGTCGAACTTGATGTTCCAGACCCCGCTGTAGCGCATGGCGAGCAGCGCTTCGCGCACCTTGGCGACGTCGTCCACCGTTCCCGCCTTCTTCATCGCTTCGACGAGCATGTAGACGTGGTCGTAGCAGGATGACGAGCACAGCGGCGCCTGGTCGTACGGGAATTCGCGCTTGTAGAAGGCCTTGTAGGCTTCCACGAACTTCTTCGTCGTCGGCTCGTTGTTCTCCGCGCCCTCGAAATATTTTGGAACGTAGGCGATGTAGTCGTCGATCTGATCCTTGTTCTTCAGGGCCGGGCCGATCGAGCCGCGCACGAGGAAGAACTTGGTGCCGAAGCCGCCCTCGATCGACTGGCGCACGATGTCGTACAGGATCGCGTCGGTGTAGCCGGGGAACAGGTAGTCCGGCTTGGTGGCCGCGATCTTGGCGAGCGTGGACGTGAAGTCCTTCGTGCCCGGCTCGAACATGTCGACGGTGAGCTCGAGGCCGACATCGGCGAAGACCTTCTTGTAGATGTCCACCGCGACCCGACCGAAGGCGTCGTTCTGGAACAGCATTGCCACCTTCTTGGCGCCGAGCTTCTTGATGTAATCAACCATCAGGGTGCCGAAACCGTCCTTGCCGGCATCCCAGTTCCAGGTCCGGATCGCGTAGGAATGGCCCGGCTTGCCGAGGTACTCGTGCATGGACGTAGCGCCGCCCATCATCAGGAACTTGCCGTCGTTCTGGGCGGCGATCGGCTGGATGGCGTTGAAGACATTGGACAGGAACGGCCCGAACACGAAGCGGACCTTGTCTTCCATCATCTTGCGCAGTTGCACCGTAGCCTCGCGCGGCTCGCCGCGGGTATCCACCTGGATGAAGTCGAAGCGGTACTTCTTGCCGGCGACCTCGAACCCGCCGGCCTTGTTGATCTCCTCGACGGCGAGACGCGAGCCCTGGGACGACATCCAGCCATAGGTGTTGATAGCTCCGGTCTGCGCCTCGAGCCCGCCGAGCTTGACCACCTCCTGCGACAGGGCGCCGGGCGCCCCTCCGATCATCCATGCCGCCGCCAGCGCGACGAGCATGCCGGACCCGCGAAACCGCTCCATGACCCTCTCCTCCGCTTGATTATGTTGTTAGTATCCGACTAATACATCACCAGGTGATGGTCAACCGGGTCTACCGTCTTTTCCGGGGATTGCGGCCGCGTCCGTGGGCGGCCACGACGGCTGACCCGGAGCGAGTTGGAGGGCGCGTCCCGATGGGAGGCACGACGACGCGGAGCGCTCTCGCAAAGGGGCGCCGGAGCGCGCCGAGACCTAAGGCCTGGCAGCCACGCGGCCCGCTGTCGTCGGAGGTGCGGGTCGCGCCAGGGAGGTCGCTCGCCTTCACGGCGCATGAGATTCTTGAGGACCTGATCGTCACGCTTCAGCTGCCGCCGGGCAGCCTGTGGTCGGAGGAGGCTCTGAGCGAGCGGATCGGCATCGGCCGCACGCCGGTCCGCGAGGCGGTGAAGCGCCTCGAGGCCGATTCCCTCATCAGGATACTGCCCCGGCACGGGATCATGGTGGCCGAGATCGACCATCACGAACAGCTCCTGTCGGTCGACCTACGGCGCGACCTCGAGGCCTTCATCTCGACGCGGGCGGCCCGGCGGGCGCTGCGCGATGAACGCGAGCGGCTGCTCGCGCTCGCCGGAGAGATCGAGACTTGCACGCTCGGAGGCGACGTCCTCGCTTATCTCCGCAACGTGCTCGCCGCCAACCAGTGCCTGGCCGGCGCTGCCCGCAACCCGTTCGCGGCCCGCTCGATCGCCTCGCTGCACGCGATCTCGCGGCGCTTCTACTTTCGATACCACGAGGAGCTCGACAACCTGATCGAGGTTGGGCGGCTGCACGGGGCGAGAGCCCGGGCGGTGGCGAGCGGCGACGAGGAGGCGAGCCGGCGGCGCGCCGTGGAGCTGCTCGACTATGTCGAGGAGTACACCCGCCGGATCTTCTTCCTGGTGCTTGGCTGACGGCCGGCGCAGGCGCCTCCCCGTGGGTGCCGTGGCTCAGTCGAGGATGATGCGACGCGTGAAGTCGACAGCGAGCCCCGTCATCGCGTCGCTCGCCGCGGCGGCTGCGCCCGCGTCACCGCGCCCGATGGCCTCGGCCAGATCCGCATGGACGGCCGCGACGTCCATCAGGTCGCCGAAACGGTCGCGGTGAACATAGAAGAAGCGGCGCGAGAGGGCGTGGAGCGGAGACAGGGCCCGCGCCGCGAAAGGGTTGCGGGCGCACGCGCAGGTGAAGCGCTTCAGGGCGAAATGGACCCGAAGGTATCGCAAGACATCCCGCGCCTCCCCGACAGCACGAAGCTGGAGCGCGGCTTGGCGGTGGCTCTGGCGCTCGGCGCCGCTGGCCCGCCGGGCTGCCGAAACGGAGACGAGCCGTTCCAGCTCGCGTCGCGTGTCGAGGACGAGCAGCTGCTCGGGCACGAGCACGTCCGAGACCCTGATGCCATGCCGGCGGAGGAGGACGACGAGATGGTCTGAGGCAAGCCGCTGCAGCGCCTCCCGGACCGGAGTGCGGCCGATGCCGATCCGCTCGCTCAGCAACGCCTCCGACCACAGGCTACCCGGCGGGAGGGCGGCGGTAACGATCAGCTCCTCGAGTGCGGCATAGGCCCGGTCGGCGAGGCGAGGCTCTCCGGTCGGGTCGGCGGCGCCGAACGCCGATTCTAGGTCGGGACCGGCCGCGGAACCGAGCGCTTCCGCGGCCTTGCCGGCTGCTCCGCGGCCCCGTTCGGCTGTCATCCGTCAGTCGAGCCTCGCTCCGTCGCGGTTCAAGCGCTCGCGCAGGTCGGCGCCCGCGATGGCGCGCGGCGCGACGCCGTCGAGCGCGGCGATGGCGGCCGCGTGCCCGATCGCGTGCCCATAGCTCAAGCACTGCGCCGTGACGCGGGCCGAGGCGACCGCCTCGTGCTCGGCCGAGAGGCAGCGCCCCGCTGTCAGCAGGCCCTCGCCTCTCTCCGGCACGAAGCAGCCGTAGGGGATCTCGTAGACGTCGTCGAGCAGCCATTCGACCCGGGGTTTCGTGCCCGTATGCAGCTCGATCGGCCAGGGTGAGCGGGCGATGCCGTCCTTGAACTTGGCGCCCGACAGGATGTCGGCGTTCCGGAGCAGCGACACGCCTTTCGCCTGCCGTGTCTGGCGCACCCCGACCTGGACACCGGTGTCGTTGACGAAGCTCGCCTCGCAGCCCGCGAGATTGTCGCGGAAGAAGCGCGCGTATTCGCGCACCTGCCGGCGCCCCTCGATCTCCGCCTCGGTGAAATCGCGCGCATAAAGAGGGTTCAGCTCGCGGCCGTCGGCCCCGATCACGCGCGTGCAATTGCACAGGAGCTCGCCGGGACGGGTCGTGGTGAAGAGCCAGATCTTGGCGCGCGGCAGGGTATATTCGTTGCCGGCGGCCTTCTCACGGATCAACGCCGAGACATCCTCGCCCATGATGGTGTCCTCGCCGTAGGCGGCGAGGAAGCGGCGCGTGTCAACCCCCAGCAGGCGGAAGATCATGGTCGGGTTCTGGACGTGGCCGTCCTGCCCCACGAACGACGGGAAGCCCGCCATCGCGACGATGTCGGCGTCGCCGCTTGCGTCGACCGTGACCTTGGCCCGGACGGACGCCGGGCCTTCCTTGGTGTAGGCGGTGACGCCCTCGATCTTCTCTCCCCCTTCCACCAGGGCTCCGACGACGGTCGTGTGATAGACCACCTGCACTCCGGCCTCGGCCAGCAGGGCGTCGGCGGCCTCTCGCCAGACCAGCGGGTCGTGGACGCGCGTGTAGGTCTTGCCGTAGCGGACCGGGTCGGTCAGTCCGCCGCGCTGCTCCATGGCGTGGACGAAGTCCTCCGGGAAGCCGTGGACCATCTGCCGGGGCGGCGCGGCGCGGTCGTCGGTCGCCGCATACATGCCGCAGATTGTGCCGGAGAGGCCTGCGACCGCCCCCCCGCCGCAGAATCCGTAGCGTTCGAGGACGGTGACCCTCGCACCCTGGCGGGCAGCCGTGACGGCGGCCGCGACGCCGGCGGCGCCTCCGCCGACGACCAGCACGTCGGATTCCAGCGAGAGCGCGTGTCGCCGGTCCAGGGATGTCGCCATGAGCAGGACCTCGGGTGTCAGTTCGAGAGCGCGCAGCCGCCCCGTTCGAGCGGCCGGAACGCCTCCGCGGCCGGTACGGTGCGCAGAGGCTTGTAGTAGTCGTAGGTGCCCTTGCTGTCGCCCGGCGCCTTGACCTCGAACAGGTAGAGGTCGTGCGTCGCCCGTCCGTCGGCCCGGACGGCGCCCCCGCCGAAGAGCGGGTCGTCAGTCGGCATGGCCTTCATCGCGCCGACGATCGCCTGGATAGCCAGCTCGACAGTATGTCTCATGATCGATCCTCCCTCGTGGTTCGTTCTTCGTCTCGCGAGCCCGCTCACGGCTCGAACAGCGCGGCATCCATGGCGGGCAGCGGCTCGGCGATCCGGCTCGGCGCGAACTCCATCTGGTCGAGGATGTCCCGCCTGACATCGACCCCCTTGGCGACCTCGACGAGCGCCAGCCCTTCGGCCTCGACCTGGAAGGTCGCCCGCTCGGTCAGGAGCTTGGCAGTCTGGCCCCGCTCCGCGACGCCGGTCCGGACCGGGTACGTGATCTGCTCGGCCTGACGAACGAGCTTCCGCACCGCCCCCTCCTTGTCGATCCGGAGGCCGCCGTCGCCGACCTGGCAGGAGAGCCCCGCGGTCGTGAACGTGCCCGTGAACACGAGATCCTTGGCGTTGTGGGCGATGTCGATGAAGCCGCCGGCGCCCGGGTTGCTCGAGCCGAAATAGCTGACATTGACGTTTCCGGCCGCGTCGAACTGGGCGAAGGCGAGCGCCGCGAACGGGCAGTTGCCGCCGTCGATGAAGTCGAATTGCTGGAGCCCGTCGAGAAGCGCTTCCGGGCCCATATTGGCCGAGAACTGCCACCCGCTCATCACCACGCCCCCGAACGGGCCGTGCTCGGTGGTGAACTGGTAGGCATCGATGGCGTCTCCGTCGAAGCGGCCGTCCTCGGCCATCACCAGCGGCGCGTCGGACGAAGCTCCGAAGCCGAAGATGCTGGTGCGCCCCGGCACGACCTCGGCGGCCGCCCGCCGGGCGATCACCTTGTCCGGCCCGAGCGGCAGCCGCGGCAGCCTTGCGGGCTCTGCCCTCTTCCCGCCGAGATAGACCGCGTCGAACGGATTGTCGGTCCCGGCCATCTGCTCCGGTTCGACGACGTAGTGGTCGACCAGGACGCCCGGCACGCGGCAATGCTGTGCCGGCCGGCTGTGACGCGGCACCTCGCGCCTGACCTGCGCGACCACGATCCCGCCGCAGGCTTTGACAGCGAGCGCGAGAGCCGTGTTCGACGAAATCAGTGCCTCGTCCTCGTAGGAGAGATTGCCGAACGGGTCGGCCGACGAGGCGCGGATGAACCCGACGTTGAGCGGGAAGGTCGGATAGAAGAGGTATTCGAGGCCGCGGAACTCGATCAGCTCGATCAGGTCCTCGGTCGAGCGCGCATTGAACTTGCCGCCCTGCTGCCGCGGGTCGGCATAGGTGCCGAGCCCGATCCGGGTCATGTAGCCCGGGCCCTTGCGGGCCACTTCGCGCAGCCAGTGCATGCTGGCGCCAATCGGCCAGCTGTAGGCCTCGACCTTGTTCTCCCGGATCAGCCGCATCAATTCGGGCCGCGTGCGCTTCACCGGGTGCATCGGGTTCACGTACGATCCCGAGACGATCCGCTTCATCAGGCCTTCGACAGCCACGTGATCCATGCCGCGGATCCCGATCGAGTCACCGGTGCCGCACGGGAAGTAGAAGTGGCAGTCGCGCGGCTCCTTCTCGGCCCTGAAACGGTCGGCGAGCGCCTTCAGCAGGCTGTCGGGCGTGATCCAGCCGATGACGCCGACGCTCGCGACCGTGTCGCCGGAGCGGACGAGACGCGCGGCGTCGGCGGCGGTGATGCGCTTGCTCATGCCCGCACCCCGAAGCGCTTCAGCGTCGCCTGAGCGACCGGGTGGGTGCAATCGGAGGCGAACAGCCGATTGGCCCAGGCGTCGGCCGATTCCGCCCCCCCGCTCACAATCGGGGCGAAGAACTGCTTGGTCGAGGCGACGGCTGGCGGCGGCAGCGCGGCGAGCCGCCGCGCATGGTCGAGCGCAAGCTCCAGCGGGCTTTGACCCGGCCCTGCCACGTAGTCGGCGATGCCGATCCGAAAGGCTTCGCGGCCGTCGAGGGGCTCGGCGCCCCAGGTCAGGCGGCGCGCCTCGACCGGCCCGACACGGGCGACCACCGCCTGAAGGCCCCAGGGCGGGATCCAGCCGATCGTGACCTCGGGCAGATGCCAGCGCGCGTCCGCAGCGGTGACGACGACATCGCAGCAGATGGCCAGCACGAACCCTCCGCCGAGCGCGAAGCCGTTGACGGCCGCGATGACAGGAGTGTCGAGAAGCGCGACCGAACGGGCAAGAGCTGCGGTGCGAGCCTCGTGGGCCCGCATGCCGGCAAGGTCGGTCTCGGCGAGCTCCTTGAGATCGCTGCCCGCGCAGAAGCCCGGCGCGATTCCCGTGAGCACGATGGCATGGGTACCCGGATCGCCATCAAGTCGGGCGAACTCGCGCTCGAGATCGGCAACAAGCTCACCCCCAATCGCATTGCGGCGGCGGGGCCTGTCGATGGTCAGCACGACGACGTCGCCCTGCTGCTCGACCCTCAGCTCCGACATCTTGCCCTCCTGGGATATTCATACCATGGTATAGATGTTATTGCGGCGTCAAGCGAGGCTGATTAGCGGCCTTTGCGCTGCCAGTGGGAGGATCGAATGAGGACATTGACGCGGAGGGTCGCCCGCATTCTTCTGGCGGTGGGCGGATCGCTGGCCGGCTGGGCCGCATCCGCGCAAACGGCGCCGGCGTCGGTGCGGATCGGGGTGCTGACGGATCTGTCCAGCCTCTACGCGGACACGAATGGGCTGGGCGCCGTCCTGGCCGCTCGCATGGCGGCCGAGGACTTCGTAGCGGCAGGTGGCAAAGTGACGGCCGAGATCGTCCAGGCCGACCATCAGAATAAGCCCGACGTCGGTTCGGTGATCGCCGCGAGTGGTTCGACCAGATGGGCGTCGACGCCGTCGTAGACGTTCCGAACTCGGCGGTGGCCCTCGCAGTTCTCGAGCTGGCACGCCAGAAGAACAAGGTCTTCATGAACTCGGGAGCCTCGTCTTCCGACTTCACCGGCAAAGCATGCTCGCCGAACAGCATCCATTGGACCTACGACACCTATGCGTTGGCGACGGGCACGAGCCGGGCCGTCGTCGCGTCGGGTGGGGACAGCTGGTATCTGCTGACCGCCGATTACGCGTTCGGGCACACGATGGAAGCCGATATTCGCAAGATCCTGGATCAGTCGACGGCCAAGGTCGTCGGCGCCGCCCGCGTGCCGCTCAACACGCCCGACTTCTCGTCGTTCCTGCTCCAGGCCCAGGCCTCGAGGGCCAAAATCATCGGGCTCGTTAATGCCGGCGGCGACACGATCAACTCGATCAAGCAGGCCTCTGAGTTCGGGATCGCCCAGGGGGGCCAGAAGCTGGCGGCCATGGTGCTTTACATCACCGACGTGCATTCGCTGGGCCTGAAGGTCGCCCAGGGCCTGCAATTCACGGCCGCCTTTTACTGGGACTTGAACGATGGCACCCGCGCCTTCGCCAAGCGTTTCGCCGAGCGAATGGGAGGCAGAATGCCGACGCAGCTCCAGGCGGGCGCTTACGGCGCCACGCTGCATTACCTGAAGGCTGTCGAGAAAGCCGGCACCAAAACGGACGGTCGACGCGTGATCGAGGTCGCCAAGGAGTTGCCGACCGATGATCCGCTGTTCGGAAAAGGCACGATCCGGCCGGATGGCCGCAAGCTGCACAGCATGTATCTGTTCGAGACCAAGACGCCGGCCGAATCCATGGCGCCCTGGGACTATTACAAGCTGCTGCGCACGATACCGCCCGAGGAGGCGTTCCGACCGATAGCGGAGGGCGGTTGCCCGATGGTGGCCAGCCCGCGCTGAGAGAAGCAAGCCCTGTTGAGCTTGCGTCCCCCATGCTGGGCCAAGGTCGCCGCCAGGCTGCGCAAGACCAGGCATTGCGGGCTCGGCCACATCGGTTAGCAGTTCACCTTCACGCTGGCCGCTTACAACCTGATCGAACTTCCCAAACTACTGCCAAGGCCGCGTGATCAGCCGGACCGGCCCCCATCGCGGCCCGGATGCCGCAAAGGCGCGACTCGGTGACCTCGTCGGCCGCGAGGGTTACAGGAGCGCTGCGGAGCGCGTTGCGGCCGATCCGAGAACACCCGGCGAGTTTAGAGGTCGGGCGGGCCTGCTCGCCGGGTGGGTGGCACGAGAGGAGCGTGCCATGGCTGAGCAGGTTTAGGGCGCGATCGCGCCCGCGGTCAGCCGTATCGGTGAGGCTGAGGCGAAAGCCGATCTCGGCTACAGGTCAAGCGTCAGAGCACAGCTCGCGGCCGACGCGACCAGCATCCCACGACTTCAGAGCGGGCTCAGGAAGCTGTTGAAGTGATCGGGGCAGCCTGGGACGAGACAAGCCGCGCCGAGGCTTGGCGCGCCGCTCAGGCGGACGAAAAGGTCGCGCGCGAGCTGAGCGGCTTCGCGGCCGCGGTTGAGAGCCGCTTCGGCGAGGAGGGCACGCGGCGATGCTGCGGGCTCAGCAGGCCGGGGCGAAGCCGTTCGATGTTGGATCGTCCGTCGCACCGGAACAGCGGGACGCCGTGGCCGAGGCCGGGTGGGTCTTGTCAGAGGTGAGGGCTGCGGAGGGAGCCAACGAGAAGCAGGTCGAGGTTGAGCGGCTAGGGTTACAAACGAGCCAGGGCGGGCGGCTGAGGCCATAGAGAGGGTGTCTTGATGGAGCGGGGCGGCTGCTCCGAGTCCCACCTCAGAAGGAGGTCACGAGCATGCGGCGACCGCGGCGGCCATGCTCGCTGTCGCGCACCAGCCGAGTGCGCGCAACCAGCCTTTCACCGTGAATTCGCCCATGATTTTCTCGCGGGCGGACATCCTGGCGGTCTGATCATACCGTTTTCGTCCGCCAGACCGGTGATGTACAGACCGGCTTCAGAGATGTCTTTCCGGATGGCGATCGAAGCGGCTCCTCCGTCGCTGCGCCGAAGCGCGTCCACCGCCGCGGCATGCAAGTCGGTGCCTTTCAACTGCAAGACGTAATCCGGAATGACGTAGCTGAGGACCGGTCCGCAGCGAAGCCAGAGGCTCTCGATCAGTTCAGCCAGGACCGGCATGCAGGCGAGCGCGTAGAGCTCAAAATGAAAGCGGCGATGCAGTGCCAGGTAATCCTGAAGCTGGCCATTGGAGATCAACCTCCGCATCTGGTCCAGGACCGATATCAGGCGTTTCACATCGGCGGTCGTCGCGATCTCGGCCGCACGCGTTGCGGCACGCCCTTCGAGGTCACCGCGTATCAGCGCAAGTTCCTCGAAATCGACGGCCCGCATCATGGGAACGATGGCGCCGCCACCTTGGCCTGACGATCCGCGTTCGAGCACCCGCTCGGCAATAAGCCGGTTCACGGCATCCCTGACGGGTGTAAGGCTGACGCCAAGGCCCGCGGCGAGGTCGCGCAAGAGCAATCGCTGGCCGGGCACGAGCCGGCCGCCGAGCAGCTCTTCCCTCAGGGCGTGATAGGCCCGATCCCAAAGAGCCGACCGGTCGATGGGGCGGAAGCCGTGTGTCGGCTGGGGCTCACCCACGGGATTTGACATTCGATTCGCTTTGTTATGACAAACAGCAAGAATACGTGTAAGGGAGAAACGCTCTTGATCGACCGTCGTCGCGCCCTCTTCGGCATCGCTGCAATGGTAGCTGGCGCTCCCGCCGTGCGCGCGCAAACGTCCGGTTCGAGCCGCGACATCCTTTTCATCGTACCCTGGAATGCAGGCGGGTCGAACGATATCCTTGCCCGTCAGCTCCAGCCGCTCCTGAAGGAGCAGGGCATCAGCATCATCATCGAGAACGTGGTCGGCGCGACTGGCTCGATAGGGCTGCGCCGCGTCGCGGCCGCAGACCCGGACGGCTACACGCTCGGGATGGGAACGAGTTCGACGCTGGCGCTCATGGCCCAAGGCAAGACGCCGCTCCGAAACGACCAGTTCACGCATCTCGCCCGCGTCTCCGTGGACCCTCTGATGCTCCTCGTCCCGGGCTCGAGCCCGCACAAGACGGTTGAACAGTTCGTAGCTTACATGAAGAAAAACCCCGGAAAGGTGACGATCGGAACGCCCGGTAACTTCAACCTGAACCACATCTTCGCGTCCATGACCGCGCGAGCCGCCGACGTTCCCTATCTGAACGTACCCTATACGGGTGGCTCGAAAGTGGTGGCAGATCTCGCCGGCGGCCAGATCGACGCCGGCGTGTTGAAACCGTCCGAGTCGCTTGGCCAGATCACGGAGGGTCTCGTGAGCGCGCTCGGGGTGTTCGCCGACGCTCGACTGGCTCTGTTCCCAAGCGTCCCGACCTTCAAGGAGCGCGGAATCGACGTGTTCCCGTTCGGACCGGTGACACAAATGGCCTATGTCGTGGCCCCGGCCAAGATGCCGGCCGAGGTTTCTGATCGTCTCACAATGGCCTTTCGGACAGCCATCGCCGACTCGCGCTTCAAGAGCTTCGCCGAGAAGAACGCCTTCCTGGTAGACGATCTGACGGGGCGCGCCTTGACCAGCGAAGTGGACAATGTCGCCAAAGCCATCAGCATCGTCGCTCAGCAGGTCTTCAAGGAAACATAGAGCGGCTTCGCGGCCCTATAGCAGCTACGGAAAATCACGCGTGACGATCGTCAAGACCATCACCTGCCACCTTGTGGCGGCACCGGTGAAGCACCCGTTCACCTCGTCACGCGGCTGGCTCTACAAGACGCGGGGAACCTGTCTCGTCGAAGTCGAGACCGACGACGGGATCGTCGGTTGGGGCGAGTGCTACGGCCCCTCGGCGGTCGCCAAGGCGTTCATCGACACGCAGCTTGCAGCCCGGGTGATCGGCCGCGATCCGTTCGACGTCGAGGTGATCTGGGAGGACCTCTACAACCGCATCAAGGATTACGGCCCGAAGGGCATGTCGATCGCAGCCATCTCGGGTATCGACATCGCGCTCTGGGACATCATCGGAAAGAGCTGCGGCAAGCCGGTGCACAAGCTGATCGGCGGAGCGTTCCGGACGGAGGTCGATTGCTACGCGACCGGCCTCTACTTCACCGACATGGGCCGCGTGGTCGAGGAGGCCGTCGAGGAGGCGACCGGCTACAAGGAGGCCGGGTTCAAGGCGATTAAGATGAAGATCGGCCTCGGCTCGATCCGGCTCGATTTCGAGCGCGTGAAGGCCGTCCGGGAGGCGATCGGCTACGACGTCAAACTGATGGTCGACGCGAACCACTGCTTCGCCGTCCCGGCCGCGATCCGGCTTGGCCGCAAGCTCGAGGAGCTCGAGATCGAGTGGTTCGAGGAGCCGATCTCGCCCGAGGACATCGACGGCTACGTCCAGGTCTCAAACGTTCTCGACATGGCGGTGGCCGGCGGGGAGAACGAGTTCACCCGATGGGGCTTCCGCGAAGCGATCGCCAGGAAGGCCATGGACATCGTGCAGCCCGACGTCTGCGCTGCCGGTGGCATCACCGAATGCAAGAAGATCGCGGCGCTGGCGAGCGCCCACGGCGTCGAGTGCGTGCCGCATGCCTGGGGCTCGGTGGTCGGGCTCGCGGCCACTGTCCACTTCCTGGCCTCGATTCCGAACCAGCCGCCCTGTCTCTTCCCGATGCCGCCGATGCTCGAGATGGAGCAGGAAGAGAACCCGTTCCGCGATCATCTCGCGGTCGAGCCTCTCCAGCAGGTGAACGGCACCGTCGCGGTCCCGACCGGTCCCGGCCTGGGCATCGAGGTCGACCGCGCGGTGATCGAAACGTACCGGATCGGCTGAGCGGCATGCGTTTCGTCACCTTCCGGAAGCGCGGGAAGGCCGCCTCTCCCCGCGCAGGGCTGCTCGTCGGTGACGGCGCGTCCCCGGACGATGTCGTCGTGGACCTCGCTCATCCGTCGATGCGACCGGCGCTCGGCGGCGTCTTGCCCGACATGGCGGCGTTCTTCGCGGCCGGCTTCAACAGCATCCGCCATGGAATCATTGCTCATGGCCTGGCGGAGCCGGCCCGGCTGCCGCTCGGGTCCGTCCGGCTCCTTGCGCCGCTGCCCGCGCCGAACCGCATCTACGGGCTTGCCTTCAACTTCACCGACGCACTGGCCGAGCGCGGCATGGCGCATCCGGCCGAGCCGGTGCTGTTCATGAAGAAGGGCTCGACCGTGATCGGACCTGGCGAAGCGATCGTGCTGCCGGCCGCGATCGGCGGCGTCACCTACGAGGCCGAACTCGCGGCCGTGATCGGAACGCGGGCGGAGCGCGTCTCGCGCGCCGAGGCGCTGCGCCACGTCGCCGGCTACACGATCATGAACGACGTCAGCGCGAGCGAGATGATCCGCCGCGACGGCACGTTCGATCGCGGTAAGAACCTGCCGACCTTCGGGCCGATGGGGCCGTATCTCGCCACCGTCGACGAGATCCCGGACCCGCAGGCCCTGACGGTGCGGCTCGACGTCGACGGCCGCGTTCTCCAGGACGGCACCACGTCGACCATGCTGTTCGATCTCGCGGCCCTGATCGTCTTCCTGTCGGCGCGCGCGCCGCTCGAACCCGGCGACGTAATCGCGACCGGAACGCCGGCCGGCGTCGCACCGGTCCGGAGGCCACCGACCTGGCTGCAGCCGGGCACGGTCGTGCGGGCGCAGGTCGAGGGTCTCGGGTCGCTCAGCAATTCCGTGACCGAAGGCGCCGCATTCGATGGCTGATCTGCCGACCGTTCTCCTGACCAACGCCATCCACCCGGACGGCACCGCGATCCTCGCTCCCCACGCGCGACTCGTCACGGCCCCGGACACGATGCCGGAGACATTGCGGGCGATGGCCGCGGATGCGGTCGGGATCCTGGTCCGGGCTAAGCTGCCGGACGACATCGTCGATCACGCGCCTCACCTGAAGGGGATGGTGCGGCACGGGGTCGGGCTCGACTTCATCCCGGTCGCGGCTGCGACGGCGCGCGGCGTTGCCGTCGCGAACCTGCCGGGCAGCAACACTCAGGCGGTTGTCGAGTATGTGCTCTCGGCCATCATGCACCTCCGCCGTCCCATTTACCGGCTCGATGCCGGCTTGCGGAACGAGGGCTGGCTCAAGATCAGGCCGCTCGCCGACACGCTCGGTGAGGTCGGCGGGTCGACACTCGGTATCCTCGGCGTCGGCACGATCGGCCGCATGCTGGCCGAGCGCGCTCGGGCCGGGTTCGGTATGCGGGTCATCGGAACCTCGCGCCGTCGTGGCGCGCTGCCCGCGAATGTCGAGGAGGTCAACCTCGACCGGCTATTCGCTGAAGCCGACGTCGTGGCGCTGACCTGTGCTTTCACGGATGAGACGCGTGGGATGGCGAACCGGGCACGGATCGGCCTGATGAAACCTGGCGCCATCCTGATCAACGTCTCCCGTGGCCCCGTCCTCGAGGCCACCGCCCTGATCGAGGCCTTGCGCGAGAACCGTATCGCCGGTGCCGCACTTGACGTTTTCGACGTGCAGCCGCTCCCCGACGACGACCCGCTTCTGTCCGCCCCGAACCTCCTGCTCACCCCTCACTCGGCCGCCCTCACGGTGACGAGCGGGCGCGCCATGAGCGTCGGCGCTGCCGAGGAGATGGTTCGCATCCTGTCGGGGCAGGACCCGAAGAACCTCGTCAATCCCGACCACAAAAGAGCTTGATCATGCGGATTCGCAGCATCAAGGCCGTTCCCGTCTCCTTTCGAGTCCCCGAAGGCCAGAACGTGACGCTCGGCATCGGTCGCGCCGTGAAGCGAGATGCCGTCCTGATCAAGGTCGAGACTGACGAGGGCGTCACGGGCTGGGGCGAGGCGCATCACGGCCGTTGCCCGGGCGCCATCGCAAAGCTCATCGACACGACGCTGTCCGATCTCGTCCTCGGGATGGATGCCCTCGACGTCGTTGGTGTGTGGGCGCGCGTCTACAAGATGCAGCTCGCGAGCCACGGCATGGGGGCGGCGGCCGCCATGGCGCTGTCCGGCCTCGATATCGCGCTGTGGGACATTCGGGGCAAGGCCGTGGGCTGGCCGATCTACCGGTTGCTCGGGGGCACCTCAAAGCCGATCCGGGCCTATGCCGGCGGGATCTCGCTCGGCTACCAGGATCCAGCTTCCCTGATCGATGAAGCGCAGGGCTACGTCTCGAAGGGTTATCAGGCCCTAAAGCTCCGGGTTGGCGACACCCCGGCCCGCGACATCGCCCGGGCTCGGGCCGTCCGGAAGGCGGTCGGCGACGAGATCGACATCCTGGTCGACGCAAATACGGGCTATCGCCTCGAAGATGTGCGTCGCGTCATGCCGGTCTTCGAGGACCTGGCGATCGGCTGGCTCGAGGAGCCGTTCCCACCACACGACCATCGTCTCTATGAGCAGGCGGCGGCCCTCGGCACCGTGCCGCTCGCGGCCGGTGAGAACCACTTCACACGCTTCGAATTCACGGGCCTGATCGAGAATGGAGCGGTCGGCTACATCCAGCCGGATCTGTCCAAGACGGGCGGCATCACCGAGACGATGCGGATCGCGGCGCTCGCCTCGGCCTACAAGATGAACGTGAATCCGCACACCTCGGCCACCGGCATCAACATGGTGGCGACGCTCCACCTCCTCGCCGCGGTCGACAATCCCGGCTATTTCGAGGGCGACGTGGCCATCCACAATCCGTTCCGCGACGAGGTAGGGGGCATTCCCTACCGTCTCGACGGCGAGGGCTGCGTTCGCCCGATGGACGGCCCCGGACTCGGCATTGAGGTCGACGAGGGGTTCATTGCCCGCCACGGCCTCATTGAGGGGCCCTGCTACGTCTAGCCGGCTTAGAACAAGATCCGTCATGCAGACCCGGCTGAAGCTCGCGACCGTCACCGCCTACCTGCTGCGGGCGCCGGTTGAGCGCGCGATGCTGACCGCATTTGCGCGTCTCACAGCCCGGTCCTCGCTCCTGATCCGACTGGACTCCGTCGACGGAGCGGTGGGCTGGGGAGAGGCGTATTGCAACTTCCCGCCGGGCTCCGGCGAGCACCGGCTGAACCTTCTCAGGAACGTCTTCGGGCCACTCCTCGCCGGTCGGGAGTTCGACGGCCCCGAGCAGCTCTACGACGAGCTCACGGCGCGCACGCGCGTGCTGTCGCTTCAGACCGGGGAACTCGGACCCTTTGCTCAGTGCATCTGCGGTCTCGACATCGCAGCCTGGGACCTCGTCTCGCGTCGGACCGGCGTGCCGTTGCGGACGGCCCTCGGCGGACCGGAGCGGACGAGCGTTGCGGCGTACATCAGCGGGCTCGATCCAGACGGGCCCGAACGGCTGGCCGTGGCCGAGCGGGAGCGTGGGCATCGGGCGTTCAAGATGAAGCTAGGCTTCGGCCGGGATCGCGATTTGCGCAACGCCAGAGCGATGCGGGACACGCTCGGGCCCGACGCCCCGATCGCAATGGACGCAAATCAGGTCTGGAGCGTCGAAGAGACCCTGGAAATGGCGGCTCTCCTCGCCCCGCTTCGACCGCTCTGGCTGGAGGAGCCGCTCCCGGCCGACACGCCGCTGCCGATCTGGCAGGACCTGGCACATCTCTGCCCGATCCCGCTCGCAACAGGAGAAAATCTCAGGGGCGAGGCCCTGTTCGACGACGCGATCGCGTCCGGGGCCTTCGCGGTGCTTCAACCTGACCCGGTTAAATGGGGCGGCCTGTCCGGCCTACGGCGAGTGACGAAGCGGATCGTGGGGGCCGATCTGCGCTTCTGCCCGCATTACCTCGGCGGCGGCCTTGGGCTCGTCGCTGCGGCGCAGCTGACGGCCGCAACCGGCGACGACCGTAGCCTCGTCGAGATCGATCAGAACGAGAACCCGTTACGGGAGTTGCTCGCGCAGCCTTTCCCGGCGATCGTGGACGGCAGGTTGCAGCTCCCGACCGGGCCCGGTCTCGGGGTCGAGCCCGATTTCGCGGGCGCGCGGCGTCATCTCGTGGCAGAGTGGTCCGAGAGGCTGGACAACACAGCCCCGATCTAGAGGGAACGCCCAATGCCGACGTCGCTCGTGAACCGCCGCTCCGCGCTGGCCATCATGAGCGGCGGGGCCATCCTGGCGTCCGGACCCGGGCGGACGCAGCAGCCCGACTACCCGAACCGGCCGATCAAGCTCGTGGTTCCGTTTCCTGCCGGCGGCCCGACCGACGTCGCGGCCCGGATCATCATCAACGATCTCTCGATGGCGCTCGGCCAGAACGTCGTCATCGAGAACAAGGGGGGCGCCGGCGGGAACATCGCGGCAGCCGATGTCGCGAAGGCAGTCCCGGACGGCTACACGCTCTTGGAGGCGACGGCCGGCACGCACGGGATCAATGCCGCTCTCTACAAAGCCATGCCCTACGACCATCTGCGCGATTTCGTGCCCGTGGCGCTGCTCGCGAGTTCGCCGAACCTGTTTCTGGTCCACCCCTCCGTGCCGGCGACGACGATCGGAGAGTTCGTGGCACTGGCCAAAGAGAAGAAAGGGGGCCTGCAGATCGCCATCGCGGGTTACGGGACGACGCCGCACATGGCGGCCGAGCTCCTTAAGGTGAGCGCCGGGATCGAGTTCACGCTCGTTCCCTACAAGGGCGGTGGTCAGGCCATGACGGACCTGATTGGCGGCCACATCACGGCCATGGTGGACAACGTGCCGACGGCTCTGCCCCACATCCGGAGCGGCGCTATCCGGGCGCTTGCCGTTTCGAGCTTCGTGAGGTCGAGCGTCCTCCCGGACGTCCCGACAGTATCCGAGACCCTGCCCGGATTCGAATGTTTCGCCTGGTGGGGCATCGCTGCTCCGACCGGTACGCCAGCCCCCGTCGTCGCTCGACTGAATGGCGAGATCAACCGACTCCTGGCCACGGACGCGATTCGTCGCCGGTACGACGACCTCGGCGCCGAGCCACAGCCTCGATCCGTCGCCGCGTTCGACGCGCTAATCCGGTCTGAAACTGAGAAGTGGGCGAGGGTCGTTGCGGCGACGGGCGCGAAGATTCAGTGATCTGAATCTAAATTCAGAGTTGGGTCGGTCGTTCCTCTCTTTTCGAGCAGCTGAGGCTCGGCCGAGATATTGAGACATGGAAAGGCTGCCTCCTAGACTTTGCGGTCCTGCAGTTCGCCGTACCCAAGATGACGCACGGGCGGCTGGGCCGCCACTGCCGCCGGAGCGCGATCGCCATTCCGACCGCAACCGACAGTCCCTGGCCCAGTGACCCACATGGACCAATGCGTTGTTAGGACACGGACCAACGGTAGGTGCACGGCTAGATGAAGCCGGCTGCACGACACTGCAGCGCGGCCCGGAGAGCCACGGAAGTCCCGATCGGGGCACATGCATCGTGAAGGCAGAGCCCGTGAGGTGATCAGGGATGGCACGAGCAGAGGTCGAGGCCATGGTCGCCGCCAACGCGGACCGGCTGATCACGCAGCCCGTGAGGCTCCGACCGCGCTACGAGGCCTCGCATGTGGTCCTCCGCCAGCCGCCGCGCCTTCGCGGCATGTCCCTCCTCGATGGTGCGCAGGATCGCGTCAGGCTCCTCAAACGCCTCGCGGATTTCGCCCGCGATCGCGGGCGAGGTCGAGCTCGGGGCGGCCCTAGGCCAAGACCGCCCAGGAGAGCGGGCGGCAGTACCACCAGGTCCGGTTGGACGAGCCCGTTGGAGGGCGCCTTTGGCATCTGCAGCTTCGGGGCGATCGACGGGCTGGCGAAGCGCGGCGACGCGGACGAGTCGGAGAGGTCGTTTCGGCACCTTCTGTCCTTTCGCCAACGACGTCGGGCTCCTGGCCGAGGAGATCGAGGTCGGCACGGGCTCCGCGCTCGGCAACTTTCCCCAGGGCTTTCACGCATGTGGGCCTGATCAACGCCGCGCTGGCGATCGAGGCCGCCCAGACCGCACGGGAGCCCGCGCGATGATGGCCGGGATGCCGGCGCTGCCGAGCCTCGTGATCTGGGGCCTCGTGGCGACGGTTGCGATGACAACCGTGCGTTCTTCACCGGGGACAGACGACGGGCCGTGGTCGTCGGCTTCGTCTTCTACGTGCGCGGCGCTGGGGGTTCGCGTTCCTGTACTACGCCCTGTTCGCGAGCCTGGGGATCCACCCGTGGTGGCCTGGCCTCCTGACACGCCTCCTTCACGGGGTCTTCCTGCTCGCCGCGGCGCTGCCGAGGCTCCCCTACATCCACCCCCGGATGGCGATCGGCACCTCCGCTTTGACCGTCAAGGACGACCGTCACAGCAGACGCTTCGTTGCTATTGATTCGGTGACGGCTTGCAGGCCGCTGGGGCCGGTCAGCGCATTCGGGAGCTGACTCAGCGACGAGATAACGATGTCGGGCGTATCGCCGCACGCCTCGACCTGCATCCGAAGCGCCTTGAACATCGTCACCGGCCCGATCGCGGACGACGCAGCGATCTCGTCGCGCAGACCGGAGGGCGTCACGCGCTCGATGCGGACGACGTTGAACCCGAAGCTCTTCGCGCCGGCGACGTCGAAGCCGTTCGACGACACGAAGGCGACCTCGTCCGGAGCGACGCCGAGGCTCTCCTGAACTAGCTCGTAGGCCCGAGGATCGGGCTTGAAGACGCGCTTCGGATCGACGCTGATCGTAGCCTCCAGATAGCGGTCGAAGCCGGAATGGCGGACGAGGGCGTCGAGCATGTCCGGGCTGCCATTCGACAGGATGGCGAGACGGCGGCCGGCAAGACCCTCCAGCGCGCCCCGGGCGTCGGGATAGGGCGCCAGCGTGTTGTAGGCTTGGGCGATCCGCTCGAAGAGCGCCTCGTCGACCTCGAGCCCGAGCGTCGCCAAGGTGTAGCCGAGGCTCTCCCGGGTGATCGCCCAGAAATCCTCGTAGCGGCCCATCAGGGAGCGCAGCCACGTGTATTCGAGCTGCTTCATGCGCCAGACCTGGGTGATGTACTCGCCGCGCCCCGGGAACGCCTCCTCGGTGCAGGCCGCGACCGACTGCACGTCGTAGAGCGTCCCATAGGCATCGAACACGACAGCCTTGATCATCATCGCCTCCGAACGTTGCCCGTGGCGTGCGCCGCCCGGACCTGGACATCGAGCGTCATGCCCCGCGCTCGCCCGTCTGGGCGCGGAACAGCACCTCGTCGAAATGCGCCTCGCCCGCGGGATCGCGGCCCCGCATGAAGGTGCCGAGAACGGCGCCGAGGAACCCGATCGGCATGCTCAGGATCGCCGGATTGACGATCGGGAAGAGCGCGCCCGCTCCCAGGAAGGCGGGTCCGATCAGGGCGAGCACGACCGCCGACACGAGCCCCGCGGTCATCCCGCACACCACGCCCGTCGTATTGAACCGCCGCCAGAACAGGGCCAGCACGATGACGGGGAAGTTGGCGCTCGCCGCGATCGAGATCGCCAGGATCACGAGCACCGCGACATTGAGGCCTTGCGCCAAGAGGCCGAGCAGGATCGCCACGACCCCGACCCCGATCGTCGAGAGCCGCGCCACGCGAACCTGTTCCTGTTCCGCCACCTGCCCACGCTTCAAGACGTTGACGTAGAGATCGTGCGCGATCGCGCCCGAGGTCGCGAGCGTGAGGCCCGAGACGACCGCGAGGATCGTCGCGAACGCGACAGCGGCCACGAACGACAGGAAGATCTGTCCGCCGACGCTGTCAGGGCCGCCGCCCAGGTACTGGGCCAGAAGCGGCAAGGCGAGATTGCCGCCCCGGTCGGCCGCCCTGATCGCATCCTGGCCGACGAGCGCTGCAGCCGCGAAGCCGATCAACGTCGTGACGAGGAAGAACGAGCCGGCCAGGAACATGAGCCAGATGACCGAACGTCGGGCGGTCTGCGCGTCCGGCACGGTGTAGAACCGGGTCATGATGTGCGGTAGGCCTGCGGTCCCGAGCGCGAAGCTGATGCCAAGCGAAAGCTGGTCGAGAGGGTGTTTGAGGAAGTTGCCCGGGGCCAGCATTTTGGGGCCGTATCGCGCCTCGACGGCGTCGAACACGGCGAGCGGATTGAAGCCGAAGCGGGCGAGGGATCAGGAGCACGAGGAGGGCCGCCGTCCCGAGGAGCAGCACCGCCTTCACGATCTGGACCCAGGTCGTGGCCAGCATCCCGCCGAACGCGACATAGACCACCATGCCGATGCCGACCACGACGACCGAGACCTCGTAGGGCACGCCGAGGAGGAGCTTGATCAGAGCGCCGCCGCCAGCCAGCTGCGGCACGAGGTAGGCGAGGTTCACGACGATCGAGCCGACCACCGCGGCGAGCCGCGCCTCCGGCCGCTGCATGCGGAAGGCGAGGACGTCGCCCAGCGTGTACCGGCCCGTGTTGCGGAGCGGCTCGGCCACGAGGAACAGGATGGCGAGGAACGCCACGAGCGCCCCGACCGCGTACAGCGATCCGTCCATGCCGTAGAGCGCCGCGAGGCCGCAGAAGCCGAGAAAGGCTGCGGCGCTCATCCAGTCGCCCGCGAGCGCAAAGCCGTTCTGCACGGCGGTGAGCTGACTGTCGGCCGCGTAGAAGTCGCTCGTCGTGCGGGTCCGGCGCGCGGCCCAGTAGGTGATCCAGAGCGTGAGGCCGAGGATGGCGACGAAGATGAGGAGGCCGAGCGCTCTCATGCGCCCCTCCTCTCGAGCCGGGCCCGCTCCGCCCGCGGGTCGAATTCCCGCGCCGCGATGCGCATGTAGAGAACGCCGAGAACCCAGCACATCCCGTAAAGCCCGATGATCAGGAGATAGCCGACGCCCAGCGGGCCGACCTTCACGATCATCAGATCCCGGGCAAAACCGGCGAGCAGCATGACGGCGAGAAACACGCCGAGCGAGACCACCATCAGCGGGGTCAGCACCCTCACCTTCAAGCGAAGAAGGTCCTGGAATGAGGCGAGGCCGACGGCGTCCTGCCACGACATCGTTGATCGGCTGTCCGGCGCCGACAAGGTCGCGGGTCCGGCGGACGATCCGGGATCCGGCAGAGGGTCGGGAGCCTTGCTGGCCATGACAGCGTTCCTCCTGGTGTGGGCTCTCGAGGAGCCTTCTATCCGGCGCGGTGCGCGCCCTTCCTTCTTAACGTCGGCTCGCGCCGCTCAGTCGGTCCGGTAGCGGGCGACGGCCGCGTCGTCCCAGTCGAGGCCCGCGCCGGGCCGCTCCGGCGCCACCGCATGACCGTCGACCACCATGAGCGGCTCGCGCAGGATCGGCGCGGCCCAGTCGACGTATTCGAGCCAATGGCGGGTCGGGGTCGCGGCCAGGAGATGAGCGCTGACCTCCGGGAACAGGTGCGACGACATCTCGATCTCGGCCGCGGCGGCCATTCCGGCCGCGCGCTGCCAGCCGGTGACGCCGCCGATCCGCTCGAGATCGGGCATAACGCAGTCGCAGGCATCCGTCGCGAGCGCGGCCCGCATCGCGGCCGGCCCGGAGAATTTCTCGCCGATCTGGATCGGCGTCGCGAGCTCGCGGGCGAGCGTCGCCGAGCCCTCGTAATCGTCGTGCCGGATAGGCTCCTCGATCCAGGCGAGGCCCTCACCGTCGAGCGCGCGGCCGCGGCGCATCGCCTCTGCCAGGCCGAGCGCCTGATTGAAGTCCGCCATCAGGGCGACGTCGTCCGGCAGGCGACGCCGAACCGCCCGTACGGCCGCGAGGTCGGCCGCGAGCGTCGGCGGCCGAGGCGGAGCTTCACCGCCCGGAAGCCGCCCTCGATCAGCGCCTCGGCCTCGTCGGCGAGCTCGTCCGGCGCGCTCCCGAGCCCGAGGCCGTTGCTATTATAGGCCGGTAACCGCTTCGGGTCGGATCCCAGCATGGTGGCGAGCGGCAGGCCTGCCGCGCGGGCGAGCGCGTCCCAGCAGGCGACGTCGATGCTGGCGAGCGCCATGCGGACGATCCCCTGCACGCCGATCAGCCGGAAATGCCCGTGCAGCTTCGCCTGAATGTCGAGCGGCGCGACCGGGTCGCCGCGGATCGCCTCGACGGCCGCGTCGAGCATCCGGGCGATCGCGGGGCCGGCCGCCGGCAGGTAGCAGAAGAGGTAGGAGCGCCCGGTCACGCCCTCCTCGGTGTCGAGATCGATGAGCAGCAGGGACGCACTGCCGATCGTCGTGGCGCTCGTCCTCAGCGGCCGGCGCATTGGCACCTCGACGGGAACGGCGCGGACGTCACGGAGGGTCAGGCGCGGCGCGCTCACGAGGCGGCGCTCCGGCCGGCAACGTGCGGCGCCAGGACGGCGGCGAGCACGCCGTTGCAGGGCGTCGGTACGCCGGCGGCGCGGCCGAGTTCGACCACGCCTCCGCTCAGCCAGGGCACCTCGAGCCGATTACCGCGCTCGAGATCGTTCAGCATGGAGGCCTTCATGGCGCCCGGCAGGCCGTCGCAGAACGCGAGCCGGTTCTCGGCTAAATCCTCGGGGAGCGCCACGCCGAGCGCGCGGCCGACTGCGACCACCTCGCGCATCGTCTCGATGAGGAGCGCGCGGCTGTCCGGGTTCTCGCGAACCGGTCCGATGGAGAGCCGCGTCGAGGCGGTGAGGCCCGAGATGCCGACCAGGAAGACGAACTTCTGCCAGGTCGCCAGCTTGATGTCGTCGCTGACCTCCGCGTCGATGCCGCCGGCGCGGCAGGCCTCGAGCAGCGCGTCAACCCGGCTTGACCGGCTGCCGTCGAGCTCGCCGAAGACGAGGCGCTGCATCGCGCCGGTCTGGCTGATCACGCCCGGGCGGGCGATCGCCGCCGCCACGTAGCTGACGCCGCCGATGACGGCGTCCGCCCCGAGCGCGGCACGAAGCTGGTCGTCCTTCTGCACCCCGTTCTGGAACGAGACCACGGTCGCGCCCGAACGGGTCAGGGGCTCGATCGCGCGGAGCGCCGCCTCCGTGTCCCAGAGCTTGACGCCGAGAAGGACGAGGTCCACCGGCCCAATCGTCGCCGGATCGTCCGTCGCCCGTACGGCCGGAAGCTCGATCACCCCGCCCGCGCTCTCGACCCGGAGCCCGTCCGCCCGCATGGCGGCAAGATGGGCGCCGCGCGCGATGAAGCTGACCTCGGCGCCGCCCTGGGCGAGCTTGGCGCCGAAAAAGCCGCCGATCCCGCCCGAGCCCATGATCGCGATCCGCATCGGCCTCCTCTCCACGTCGTTCCGATCAGCTCCGCGCCGTGGCCGCCGTCTGCCCGAAGAGGATCTTCTTGCCCTCCTCCGTGACGGCGGGCTGCGACGCGAACGGCTCCCCCTTCGCGTAGGCGCGCAACGTCGCGGGCCGCTCGCGGATGGCGTCGAACCAGCGGCGGAGGTTGGCGAAGTCGTCGAGGTTCTGCCCCTGGCGCTTCCAGGGCACGATCCAAGGGTAGGCCGCCATGTCGGCGATCGTGTAGTCATCCCCGGCGACGAACGCGCGACCGGCGAGCCTGCGGTCGAGCACGCCGTACAGGCGGTTCGTCTCGTTGACGTAGCGGCTGATCGCGTAAGGCAGCTGCTCGGGCGCGTAGATCGCGAAATGATGGTTCTGCCCCGCCATGGGGCCGAGCCCGCCCATCTGCCAGAAGAGCCATTCCGTGACGGTCTTCCGGCCGCGCAGGTCGGCGGGAAGGAACCGGCCCGTCTTCTCGGCGAGGTAAAGCAGGATGGCCCCCGACTCGAACACCGTGACGGCTTCGCCGCCGTCGGCAGGCTCCCGGTCGATGATGGCCGGCATCCGGTTGTTGGGCGAGAAGGCGAGGAAGTCCGGCTTGAATTGGTCTCCGGCGCTGATGTTCACCGGGTGGATCGCGTAATCCAGCCCAGCCTCCTCCAAGCACATCGTGATCTTGTGGCCGTTCGGCGTCGGCCAGTAATACAGCTCAATCATCGTCCTCGTCTCACGCTGCGTGCGGGTAGTTCGATGGAAAGAGCGCGCGGTTGGCGTCCTCGTCCCTTTCCGTCTTGAACGCGTGGTCCTTGCCGACCGCCCGGGCACGGGCGGCGGCAGGCCGGGCGTCAGCCGCCTCGAAGAGGCGCTTCAGGTTGGGATAGGCGGCGAGCGGGTTCGTTTCGCCCTTCAGGACGCGGCTCGCCCGGTCGAGCCAACCCCAGGCGGAGATATCCGCGATCGTGTAGCTCTCGCCGACGACGAACTCACGACCGGACATATGGTCCTCAAGGACCTGGTAATGCCGCTCGGCCTCGCGGCGATACCGGTTGCGCGCATAGTCGAGCCCTTCGGGCGCCGCGAACTGAAAATGCACCGCCTGGCCCGAAAAAGGCCCGAGGCCCGAGGCGATGAACAGGAGCCAGGACAGGAGCTCGGGCCGATCCTCCGGCCGGCCGAGGAAGCGCCCGGCCTTCTCGGCGAGGTAGATGAGGATAGCGGTCGAGTCGAAAACGCGGGCTTCCTTGCCGCCCGGCCCTTCCGTGTCGACGATCGCAGGCACCTTCCCGTTCGGGTTGATGGCCCGGAAGGCGGGCGCGTGCTGCTCGCCCTTGCTCGTGTCAACGGGTACCGTCTCGTAGGCGAGACCCGATTCTTCCAGCAGCAGTGCGACTTTCGCCGGGTTCGGCGTTGGGTGGTAGTAGAAGCGGATCATCGGGCTGCTCCTCGGGATGGGGAATGCCGGCGGGATCACGCCCGCGGGCCGGATCTGGCAATCAGGCAGCCCGCGCTGACGTGGACCGGAGCGTCCGTAGCGTCTTCAGGATGTCCTCCGGTGACAACCGTCGCCTGTAGTCGACATCCACAAAGGCGAGCGCGACGCGGCCGTCCGGCGCGATCACGTAAGTGGCGGGCACCGGCAATTCCCAGCTCTCGTCGCCGTTGATGGGCGGCAGCGCCTTGTCGGCCGATCGCAACGCGGCGCGGAGTTCCTCGGGCAGGGCGAAGACGAGGCCGAAGCTGCGGGCAACGCCGTTGCCCACATCGCTCAGCACGTCGAAGCTCAAGCCGTTCTTCTCCGCGGTCGAGAGCGAGGCGTCGGGAAGCTGCGGCGAGATCGCTAGTAGCTGCGCCCCCAGAGCGACGACGTCCCGCAACGCCGCCTGGTAGGCGCGAAGCTGGAGGTTGCAATAGGGGCACCAGCCGCCGCGATAGAAGCTCACGACGGCGGGGCCGCTCTCCAGAACGGCAGCCAGTGACACCGGGCGGCCTTGTTGATCCGGCAGGGTGAAGTCGGGCGCCCTGTGTCCGACCGCGAGCACTTTCTCGGTCGCGAAGCCGGCGCGCAGCTCCTCGATCTTGGCCTCGTAGAGGGCGGCCCGTCCGGGCGGCGCGGTGCGCGCGAACTCGGCGCGAAAATCGGCGAGCTGTTCGTCCAATCTCATGACGATGTTCCCTCGATGGCCCGGCCCACACGATCCCGACCGTCGTCGCCACAGATGCGCACGGCCTTGTGTTCTATATCGATCGTTCTAGAATGCACGCCGAGCGGGGAGATGCAAGCCGTCGCGCGCTAACCTAATACGAAGCAGAACGACCGGGAACGAACGCGAGATGGCGAGGCCGAGGGAATTCGACGGAGACGCCGTGCTGACGGCCGCCATGACCTGCTTCTGGGCCAGAGGCTTTGAGGCTACATCCGTTCGCGACCTGCTCCAGGCGACCGGGATCACGGGCGCCAGTCTCTACAACGCCTTCGGCGACAAGCGCTCGCTCTACCGCAAGGCGCTCGATCATTACGTCGACCGAAGCATCGCCGACCGGATTCGCCGCTGCGAGGCGTTGCCTCCCCGCGATGCCATTGACTCCTTCTTCGCCGACATCCTGCAGCGCTCGTTGAGCGACCGGGAGCGCCGGGGTTGCATGCTGGTCAACGCCGCGCTCGACGTCGCTCCCCACGATCCCGAATTTCAGAGGATCGTCGGCGCCGCGCTCGAACAGATAGAGGCGTTCTTTCGTGGCCGCCTCGAAGCCGGCCAGGCCGACGGCACCATCTCGGGTTTACGCACCTCCGACGAGCTTGCTCGTCACCTTCTGGGAGTTCTCATGGGCGTTCGGGTGCTCGCGCGCGCCAGGCCGGATCGAAACCTGCTGGAAGGCGTCATCCGGCCCGCTCTCGCCCTGCTCGCGCCCTCGCGGAGTGCCCGTCGCCGCGACCGGTCCACTCACGCCGGCCCAAGCTCGAAGGATGCACCATGACGCCCACCTACCGATCCGCGCTCATCGTCGGCGTAGGCGACGGGCTCAGCGCCTCGCTCGCCCGGGCTTTCGCGAAAGCCGGGATGAAGGTCGGATTGTCGGCCCGCAGCACCGGCAAGCTCTCGGGGCTCGCGGCCGAACTCGATGCCCCGACCCATGCCTGCGACGCCTCGGAGCCGGGTGCAGTCTCGGCGCTGTTCGCGGCCATGGACGAGGCGCTAGGTGGAGCGCCGGACGTCGTGGTCTACAATCCGAGCGCCCGCGTGCGCGGCCCCCTCGTCGAGCTCGATCCCGCTGAGGTCCAGCGCGCGCTCGCCGTCACGGCATTCGGCGCGTTCCTGGTCGCCCAGCAGGCGGTCAAGCGGATGCTGCCGAACCGGAACGGAGCCGTCTTGCTCACAGGCGCTTCCGCGGGCGTGAAGGGCTATCCGCGCTCGGCTCCCTTCGCGATGGGCAAGTTCGCGCTGCGAGGGCTCGCGCAGAGCATGGCGCGGGAGCTTCAACCGCAGGGCATCCATGTGACGCACTTCGTGATCGACGGCGCCATCCGGAGCGTGAGCCGAGCAGAGCCGGCGGACCGCCCCGATTCGATGCTCGACCCGGACGCGATCGCCCGCACTTATCTCGACATCCTGCGCCAGGACCGGAGCGCATGGTCCTGGGAGGTCGAGGTGCGGCCCTGGACGGAGACGTTCTGACGACAGCTGGCCCGGCTCCGCTCGACTGGCGGCGATCCGGCCGAACCTGAGGGATGAGCGCTTTGGCATTGGAGATCGTTCGCACGCCCGAGGAGCGCTTCGCTGCGATGCACGGCTGGCCATACGCGCCGCATTACGTCGACGACCTGCGCGGCTTCGAGGGCTTGCGAGCTCACTACGTGGACGAGGGCGCACGCGATGCTGCGCACACGTTCCTCTGCCTGCACGGCGAGCCGAGCTGGGCCTACATCTACCGGCGCATGATCCCGGTGTTCCTCGGCTCCGGCGCGCGCGTGGTCGCCCCGGACTTCTTCGGCTTCGGCCGCTCCGACAAGCCGGTGCGCGACGCGGACTACTCGTTTGGCTTCCATCGCGACTACCTTCTGCGGCTGGTCGAACGACTGGATCTCCGCCGCGTGACGCTCGTGGCCCAGGATTGGGGCGGGCTGCTCGGGCTGACCCTCCCGATCGATGCTGGGTTCCGCGACCGGCTCTCGCGCCTCATCGTCATGAACACGATCCTGGCGACGGGGGTCGCGGCGGGCGGCGGCTTTGCGGCCTGGAGGCAGTACGTCCGCACGCATCCCGACCTGCACGTGGGAGCGCTGATCGCGCGGGGCACGCCGCACCTGACCGAGCACGAGATCGCCGCCTATGACGCCCCGTTCCCGGACGCGACCTTCAAGGCCGGCGTGCGGGCCTTCCCGCAACTCGTCATGACCTCGCCGGAGATGGAGGGGGTTGACCTGTCGCTCGAGGCCAAGCGGTTCTGGGCGGAGGACTGGAGCGGCCCGAGCTTCCTGGCCTGGGGCGCCGCCGACCCCGTGCTCGGCTCATCGCTGGATGAGATGCACCGCACGATCCGGGGCTGCCCACCCCCCATGGTGATCGCCCAGGGCGGGCATTTTCTGCAGGAGTGGGGCGAGCCGATCGCGCGAGAGGCGCTCAAAAGCTTCGCCCGGCAGGAAGCGGCAGCAGGCTGACGCAAGGGGCTTGAGCTCCGAATCGGGCCGGCAGGCAGAGCGAGGGCGCCGCCTTCAGGCAGATCAGGCCTGACCAACACGGTCGGCGACCGTCATCGCCGCGCCAACCGGATATCGACCTCGCGCTCGACGAAGCGCCATTCGGGCGTGGCCCTGAGCCGGCCGACCATATGCTCGAAGGCCGGCGCATGCGCCGGCTCGTACTCGAACCAGGTCAGGAAGTCGAAAGGTTCGCCGAGCTTCCGACCATGGTGGAGGCGCCGAGCTACGGCCGGCAGGTACTCTAAGCTGATCGTGATGTGCCGGGACTGCTCCTCGAAGATCGCCCGGCGCTCGTCTTGGGCCAGACCCCACCACGCGGCCGACTTGCGGATCGGAATGAGCGCTGCCTGCGTGGCTTGCGGGCGAAGCAAGCCTTCCTGCTTGGCGACGAGCGGAGGCGATTGACGAACACCGCGGGCCTCCCCTACGCTGAATGAACAATTCGCAGCGGTCAGCCTCGATCATCGTCGGATGGCGAGGGAGCGTCGGCGATCAACGCAATTTAGATCAAGCATGTCACGCCCAGCGAAACGGGTGGGCGAAGCTCCGGGAGGAACCGCGGGAATGCGAAATCTCATCACGGCTGCGCTGGCGGCTCTGGCGATCGTGGCGGCCGCGGATGCGCGAGCCGAAGCGCAGTTCAAGCTGCGGGCTTCGCTCGACACGTCGGCGACGCACGGCCGCACCATCACCATGGCCGATTACCTGAAGAAGCTGCAGGACAAATCGGGCGGCCGGATCGAGACGGAGCTGTTCCACAGCGGCGCGCTTTTTCGCGATCGCGACGTGACCAAAGCGCTGCGTCAGGGCGGCGTCGAGATGGCGATGCCGGGCACCTGGGTGCTCACGGGCTTCGTGCCGGATGCGGACGTGTTCCAACTCCCGAGCTTCTTCGGCCAGACCTTCCCAGTGGTCTACGCGGCCGTCGACGGTGAGATCGGCCGGATGATCAGCCAGGAATTCGAGAAGAAGCTGCAGGTGAAGCTTGCGGGACCTTGGCTGCCTCTCGGCTACCAGAACACCTACAGCACCACGAAGCCGATTCGGAGCTTCGAGGATCTGGCAGGGATGAAGATCCGCAATTCCGGCGGAGCCGGGCAGGCGATCCGGGCCAGGTTCTTCAACGCCATGCCCAACATGACGGCCTGGCCGGACGTGCCGCTAGCGCTGTCGCAGGGCACGTTCGACGGCCTGAGCTCGACGGACGAGAGCCTGGCCAGCGCCAAGCTGTGGGAATCGGGCGTCAAATACGGGTTCGAGGATCACGAGTTCATCGGCTTCTACGTGCCGATGATCAGCGAAACGTTCTACAACAAGTTGCCGGCCGACCTGAAGGCCCTCGTGGTCGATGTCTGGAAGGACAACATCGCCGAGTACCGGAAGCATATGGAAGAGGCCCAGCTCGAGGCAAGGCGTACTTTGGAGAAGAACGGTATCAAGTTCTTCTCTCCGCCGGAGAGCAAGCTGGCTGAAATCCGCCAGAAGATGATGCCGGGGCAGGATGCGGCTGCGAAGGAGCTCAGGATCTCGCCCGCCATGCTGGAACGGGTCAGGGCCGACGTGAAGATCGACGCCGGGCACTAGAGAGCCGATCCGGACCATGGCCCTCTGGAACCGTATCGAGCGCCTGCTGATCGGCGTGCTGGGCGCGGTCGCGCTCGTGGTCGGGAGTTTCCAGGTCATCGGACGCTACATCGACCAGCGCTTCGCCTTCATCTACGGCGAGGAGGTCGTCGTCTACGTGACCGTATGGGCGGTCTTCCTGGCCGCCAGCCAGCTCGTCCGCACCGATGGTCATGTGCGGCCCGACATCATCCTGCGGCTGCTGCCCCCGCAAGGGCAGAGATGGGTCGAGGCATTCAATTGCTCCGCGGCGATCGCGTTCTGCGGCGGGCTCGTCTATTGCGGCTTCCAGATTTCGGAGGCCTCCTTCGCGCTCGACGAGCGAAGCATCACCGGGCTCGAGTTCCCGATGTGGATCTACTACTCGGCCGTGTTCGCGGGCGGCTCGCTCATGCTGATCCGCTACCTCATCCGCCTCTACCGATACGTCTTTCGTTTCGACCCGGCAACGATGGTGATCGCAGCTCAGGAGCACTGAGCCTTGCCGGGGACCGTTCCGGTTCCGTTCAGCCACGACCACCCGGCTCGAAGCCGGGTTGAGGCATTCAAGCGGCGGGCGACGCTGCGCCATCCCGCAGGGACAGGATCGTAGACCCGATGTGGACCCTTCTCTTCCTGTTCCTGTTCTTCGGCCTCCTGGCGGCCGGAACGCCGATCTTCCTCGTGCTTGGACTGTGCGCGGCGGTCCTGTTCGCCGCCACCGGGCAACCGCTCATCTCCATCGCCCAGAAAATCGCCGACGAGCTCAATTCCGCGACGCTCATGGCCCTGCCTCTCTTCGTCATGGCCGCCGCCTTCATGCGGCGCGGCGGAGTCGCGAAGGCGCTCGTCGATGTCACGATCGCCTGGTTCGGGAACCTGCGTGGCGCGCTCGGCCTGGTGGCGGTCGTATCCTGCACGATGTTCGCGGCGATCTGCGGATCTTCGGTCGCGACCGCGCTCGCGATGGGCACCATCCTGGTGCCCGCGATGCTGGAGCGCGGCTACCCGCGCCACTTCGCGCTCGGCGTCGTCGGTGCTTCGGGCACGATCGGCATCGTCATTCCGCCGAGCCTCGCCCTGATTCTCTATGGTCTCATCGCCGAGCAATCGGTGCCCCGGCTTTTCCTGGCCGGCATCCTGCCCGGCCTGCTCCAGGCTGCGATGTTCTTCGGCTGGGTCTTCTACTACTCGTATAAGCACGAATTGCCGCGCGAGCCCGGTGTTTCGAGGACCGAACTCCTGCGGCTGTCGCTGCGGGCACTTCCGGCGCTCCTCGTGCCGATCATCGTGATGGTCGGGATCTATGGCGGGCTCACGACCGTGACCGAGGCCGCCTCGATCTCGGCCATGACCGCGCTCCTGGTCAGCCTGTTCGTCTACAAGGGGTTCCGCCCGGCCGAGACGCTCGACGTCATCGCGGATGCGATTAAGAGCGCCGGCACGATCATGATCATCGTCGCTTCCGCGCTCGCCTTCGGGCACTGGATGACGGATTCAGGCGTCCCGGCCGCGCTCGTCCGCTTCACCTTGGAAAACCAGCTCCATCCCTGGCAGTTCCTGCTGGCCATCAACGTCCTCCTGCTGGTCCTGGGCTGCTTCCTGGAGGTGGCCGCGACGCTTCTGGTCGTGATGCCGATCCTGGCCCCGGCGCTGAAGCCGCTCGGTGTCGACCCGGTTCATTTCGCGATCGTGTTCACGCACAACATGGAGATCGCGCTCGTCCATCCGCCCGTCGGCCTCAACCTCTACGTGTTGGCGACGATCTCGGCCGCCCCGGTGATGGAGGTCGTGCGCGGCATCTGGCCGTTCCTGGTCCTTCTCCTCATCTGCCTCGCCATCATCACCTACGTGCCGCAACTCTCGCTGTGGCTGCCGGACCTCGTCTACGGTGTGCAGAAATAAGGTATGCGCCCGTCGACTCCCTTCGTTCCCCTCGCCGAGGACTTCTCGGCCTCGAAGCGGGACGATGCCGATGGAGCCTACCCAGAGCCTCAGGATGAGGTCGGGGGCGGCGCGGGGTCGCCTGCTTCAGCCAGCTCGAGGCTTGGATGCGGTCCGTCAATGAGGCGGTAACGCGCGAGGACCTGATCCCTGAGCGCCTTTCGGCTGACCTTGAGCATGGCGTTGCGGGGCAATTCCTCGAAGGCCAGGAACGCCCGGGGCCGCTTGTAGCCCGTCATGTCCCGGGCCACCGCGCGCAGAATGTCTTCCCAGTCCGACCGGGGCCGCTCCGCCACCGCCACGATCACTTCGCCCCAATATTCGGACGGGATGCCGACGGCCGCGACCTCTCCTTGTCCCAGGGCGGCCGACAGCACCCGCTCGACCTCCTCCGGCGCGACCTTGTAGCCGCCCGTCTTGATGACATCCGCTGCTCGGCCCACGAGGTGAAGGCGGCCCTGCACGTCGACGTAGCCGAGGTCGCCCGTCTCGTGGAACGCGTCCGGCGCCATCGGTTCGTAGCCGCCGGCCCGGATCGTGCCGGCGAGCATCTGGTGCGCCCGGATCAGCACCTCGCCGATCGTCCCGGCAGGAGCGGCCGAAACGCTCTGCGTTGTGATCATCTCGCCGGTCCCGCCGATCACGATCTCAACCCCGGTGGCGGGCCAGCCGACGCAGGCGTCCGCGTCCGGTCCGCCTTCGGCATACCATCGGTCGGTCTCGTCGGGCTCGAGGACGGTGATCGGGTTGATCACCTCGGTCTTGCCGTAGGTGACCCGGATCACCGGCCCGAAGATCGCCCGCGCCCGGGCGTAGAGCGTCGGCGACAGCACCGCCGTTCCACAATAGATCGTCTTCAGGCCCGGCAGAACTCGGCCCTGCGCGGCCGCGACGATTTTCGTCAGCACGGTCGGGGGCGCGAACATCTCGTCCACCTCGCCGCGTTCGAGGATGCCCAGCACGACGGCCGGATCGACCCCGTCCAGCAGGGTCACCGAGCCGCCGAGGTCCAGATAGGCGTAGGTCAGCAGGGAAGCGCCATGCGAGAATGGCGTCATCAAGAGGAGCCGGCTGCCGGGCCCGGGCTTGTGCGGCATCGCGGCCCGCTGGAGGAGGTTGCCCGTCCAGCGCCCCCTGTGATTCGTCACGATGCCTTTGGGCGCGCCGGTCGTGCCAGACGTGAACCCGATCCTTGCCCAGCTGTCGGGCCCGACGCGCGGGAACAGGCTCGGCGCGAGATCGGCTTCCCCGACCTCCTCGACCGAGTGGACGCGGGTGCCTTGCGCCTGGAAGGATGGCGCGTGCTCTGCCGAGGCCACCACGTGACCCGCCCGGGCGAGGTCGAGGCAATAGCGCCGATCCTGTTCGTTGAGGCCGGCATTGAGCGACAGCTCGGCGGCGCCCGACAGCGTGACGCCGATGCTGGTCCAGACAGCCGGGATGCCGTTGCGCACGAAGCTCGCGACCGGATCGCCCGGTCGCACGCCCGCTTCGATCAGGGCGAGGCCCAGGGCGGCCGCCTTGCGCAGGAGCGCCCCGTAGGTGATCGTCCCGTCCAGCGTCGCGACCGCGACCCGGTTCCCGAAGCGTTGCGTCAGGACGGCGAAATCCGCTGCCCGCCACAGGGTCTCAGGCACCCGGATCCGGCCTGTTGGACAAGCCCGCCGAACGGCGATTTCCCCGGCAAGGCGCCCCGTTTGGCCCGAAGCGGACCCGGACGCGCATCATTCCTGTCACTCCGATCGGCGCGGGCAGACACCGGCTTTGACCGGCCCGGGCGGCGCGAGTAAAGAATTCGCAACTACCCTACGGGAGGAACGATGGCTAGTGGCAAACCGCTCGACGGGCTTACTGTCTTCGAGATCGGGCACAGCATCGCCGCGCCGTTCGCGGGTCTCATCCTGTCCGATCTCGGCGCCGAGGTGCTCAAGGTCGAGAACCCGAAAACCGGCGACCATGCCCGGGGCTGGGGGCCACCCTTCTACGAGGGCACCGCCACGGCCTTCCACGCCTTCAATCGCGGCAAGAAGAGCCTCGCGGTCGACTTTGCCGATCCGGACGCCGTGGCGGAGCTTCGCGGCGCGATCATCGGGCGTGGGGACGTCGTCATCCAGAACCTGCGGGCGGGCGTGATCGACCGCTACGGACTCGGGTCGGAGGCGCTCCTCGTCGACAAGCCCGACCTGATCTACTGCCATCTCGGCGCCTTCGGCGAGGCCGGGCCGCTCGTCGACAAGCCCGGCTACGATCCCCTCATGCAGGCCTTCGCCGGTCTGATGAGCATCACGGGCGAGGGCGGCGGCCGCCCGCCCGTGCGTGTCCCGGTCTCGACCATCGATATGGGGGCCGGCATGTGGTCCACCATCGCCATCCTGGCGAGCCTGATCGAGCGGGCGCGCACGAAGCGTGGCGGCATCGTCACGACCTCGCTCTACGAGACTGCGCTGAACTGGATGTCGCTGCCGATCACCAGCTACCAGGCGTCCGGCACGCTCCCGCGCGCGCGCGGCTCGGCGGTCGCCGAGATCGCGCCCTACCAGTGCTTCATGACGCGCGACGGCTGGCTGATGATCGCGGCCGGCAATGACGGGCTCTACCGGAAGCTGTGCGTCGTCCTCGGCCGGCCCGAATGGGGAGAGGATCCGCGCTTCTGGACGAACGCCGAACGGGTGGCCCATCGCGAGGTCCTGATCCCCATGCTGGAGGATGTGATCCGCGACCGGCCGATGAGCGACCTGATGGCCGGGCTCGACGCCGCCGCGATCCCCAATGCGCCGCTCCAGAGCGTCGACCAGGTCGCGGCACATCCGCAGACGGCGGCGCTCGGCATCATCCAGGCCGGCCCCGACGGCGGGCTGCCGCTGGTCGGCCTTCCTGTCAGCTTCGACGGCAAGCGGCCGGCCCTGAAATGGCCGACCCCGAGGCTGGGCGAGCACACCTCCATCCTGCGAGAGATTGCGGACTGACCATGCGCGACCATTACGAGACGATCCTCCTTGCGCGTCCCGCGCCCGACATTCTCCAGCTCACGCTGAACCGGCCTGCCTCCGCGAACGCCATGAACACCCAGATGGGGCTCGACCTCCTCGAGGTGTTCTCGGAACTCGCCGCCGATCCCGATCTCTGCCGGGCCGTAGTGGTCACGGGTGCGGGCAACAAGGCGTTCTGCGCCGGCGGCGACCTGAAGCAGCGCCACGGCATGACCGACGCGACTTGGCAGGCGCAGCACCTCGTCTTCGAGCGCAAGGTTCGGGCGCTGATCGAGTGCCCCATGCCGGTGATCGCGGCCGTGAACGGGGTGGCCTACGGGGGCGGCTGCGAGATCGCGCTCGCCTGCGACTTCATTTACGCGGCCCGCCATGTCCGTTTTGCGCTGCCCGAGGTGACGCTCGGAATCATGCCGGGCGCGGGCGGGACGCAGACGCTCGCGCGGGCGGTCGGCGAGCGGCGCGCGAAGGAACTCCTCCTCAGCGGCAAGCCGTGGTCCGTGGAGGAGGCGGCGGAATGGGGCATGGTCAATCGGATCTGCGAGAGCGAGACCCTCGTGGCCGACGCAATCGCAATCGCCCAGAGGATCGCCGACAACGCGCCCATTTCCATTCGGCAGGCCAAGCGTTCCATCCACCACGGGCTGTCGCTCAGCTTGGCCGACGGCATGCTGTTCGAGATCGAGGCCTATAACCGGATGGTCCCGACCGAGGACCGGCGCGAAGGCGTCACGGCTTTCAACGAGAAGCGCAAGCCCGTGTTCAAGGGCTGCTGAGGCGGCTGGCGCAGGACAGGAGATCGCCATGGAAGGCCGTCCGCAGACAGATGTCACGGTCGCCGTCGAGCTCGGCGACGACTATCCCGAACTTCGCGACTCCGTTCGCCGGGTCTGCGCGCGCTATCCTGGCGAGTACTGGCGCGACCTCGACGAGCGCTCCGACTACCCAACCGCCTTCGTGAAGGAGCTGACCGAGGGTGGCTTCCTGGGTGCGCTGATCCCGGAAGAATATGGTGGCACGGGCCTGCCGCTGCGGGCGGCCGCGGTCATCCTGGAGACCATCAACGAGTCCGGCTGCACGGCCTCGCCGGCCCACGCCCAGATGTACATCATGGGGACGCTGCTGCGGCACGGGAGCGAGGAGCAGAAGCAACGCTACCTGCCGAAGATCGCGTCCGGCGAGCTGCGCCTGCAGGCCTTCGGCGTGACCGAGCCGACGACCGGCTCCGACACGACCAAGCTGAAGACCCGCGCCGAGAAGCGCGGCAACAGCACCTACGTGGTCACGGGCCAAAAGGTGTGGACCTCGCGCGCGCTCCATTCCGACCTGATGCTGCTTCTCGCACGCACGACGCCGGTCGATCAGGTGAAGAAGAAGACCGATGGCTTATCGGTGTTCCTGGTCGACCTGCGCGATCAGCGCGGCCCGCGCCTCCAGATCAGGCCGATCAAGGCCATGATCAACCACAACACGACCGAGATCTTCATGGACGGGCTGGAGGTGCCGGCCGAGAACCTGATCGGCGAGGAGGGCCGGGGCTTCCGCTACATCCTGGACGGCATGAACGCAGAGCGCATCCTGGTCGCGTCCGAATGCGTCGGCGACGGCCGCTGGTGCCTCGACAAGGCGGTCAGCTACGCCAAGCAGCGCCGCGTGTTCGATCGTGAGATCGGCCAGAATCAGGGCGTCCAGTTCCCGCTCGCTCGGGCCTGGGGTGAACTCGAGGCGGCCGACATGATGTGCCGGCGCGCCGCCGCGCTGTTCTCGGCCGGCCGGGAATGCGGGGCGGACGCCAACATGGCGAAGCTGCTCGCCTCCGAGGCGACCTGGCGCGCGGCCGAGGCAGCCATGCAGACGCATGGCGGTTTCTCATATGCCCGCGAATACGACATCGAGCGCAAGTGGCGCGAGTGCCGCCTCTACCAGATCGCCCCGATCTCGACGAACATGGTGCTGGCCTACGTGGCCCAGCACGTGCTGGGGCTGGCGCGATCCTACTGACGGGGGGCGCCGACCCTCCGGGCGCTCCCGACCGCCCGGAGGCGGTCGTCGCCGCCGTGGAGGCGGCCGCGCGGCTCGTGCGCACCTCCTTCGACGGCGGCCACATGGAGTGGCGCGTTTGGGGTCACGGGTCGCCGCTCGTGCTGCTCCACGGTGGCCATGGCTCCTGGACGCATTGGATCCGCAACGTCCTGCCGCTCGCGGGACGCTACCGCGTGATCGCGCCCGATCTTCCCGGCTATGGCGGTTCCGATCCGCCGCCGGGCGAGATCGACGCCGAGGCCCTCGCAGCCATTGTGGTCGCGGGCCTCGATCAGGTGGACGGGCACGAAGCGCCCGCCGCGTTCGCGGGTTTCTCCTTCGGCGGCGTCATGGCCGGCTATGTCGCGGCCCGGATGCCCGAACGGGTGCGCCGGCTGGTCCTCCTCGGCGCCGGCGGCTTGGCGCTGCCGCGGCCTCCACCGCCGAGGCTCGTGAAGTGGCAGGAGGCGGCCACGGAGGCGGAAAGCCGCGCCGCGCACCGCGCCAACCTGCAATCCGTGATGATCGCCGATCCGCGCAAGGTCGACGACCTCGCGGTCTACTTGCAGGCCGAGAACACGCGCCGCGCGCGGCTCAGGAGCCGGTCGATCTCCCTTACGGACGCGCTGATCCGACAGCTCGATCAGGTCCATTTGCCGCTCGCCGGAATTTGGGGCGAGCGCGACGCGATGACGGGTTCTTACGTCGATACGCGACGCGAACTGCTGAGAAGGCTCGATCCGGGTTGTCCCTTCCTGGTCGTGAAAGGGGCCGGGCACTGGGTGCAGTATGAGGCGGCCGCCGAGGTGAACGCCGGGCTGGTCTCGATCCTGGGCTGATCATCGTGGACGCGCGCCGGCGCGTCTCGAAGCACGCGGGCCTTCGAAACAGCTTGCCGCGTCAGCGCAGATTCCCGAACAGGTCCAGGATGTCCCGCATGTCGCCCCCAGGCTGGCCCGAAGCGGCGGCGAACACGATGGCGGAGATGGCGGGGGCGACCTCAGGCCCGAACCCGCAGGTCGCGAGCCTGCGCGCGAACACCTCCGTCGCCGTCGGGTGGTCCTGGTAGATCATGGTCCGGGGAGATTCCGACGAAGCCCGCCGGACCGTCGTCCCGTCATCGAACTCGACCGTGACGGTCGAATCCGAAAAGGCGCCGTCATGCGGCTCGATGGTGGTCAGTTGCACCAGCCGCAGGATCTCCGGGTCCTCGCGGCGATGGAGCGCGACGTCGTATTCCAGTTCGCCCAGCGCCAGCATGGCGGAGACCGCGAAGGCCGTGCTGGCGAGCGTCTGCACGGTGCGGTCGTAGGGGCCCTTGAAGTTGGTTCCCGGATACTCAGTGTAGGGCCGCCACAGCGTCACCGTGACCGCCCGGATGCGAGTTCGGTCGAGTCCGGAATCGTGGATCAGCTTGGCCGCGACCAGCGGAGGCATGTTGTCGCCCAGCGAGGCGAACGGCTTCGCCATGGCGCCGAGGATCGCGTCCGGCCTCGGGTCCTCGCGCCACCGGGCAGGGGTCTCCTGAAGGCCGGCGAGCGAGCGCAGCAGCCCCTTCGGGCCCTCCAATCCGTCCGGCGCGCCGATCACGCCTCGACCGGCGAGCTGTGCGGCGAGCAACCCGCCGCGGGCGGCCTGCGCGTTCTGAACCCGCCACTCGTCGGAGCCGCAACGCACTGGTTCGAGGGTGCCGCCCGTGATCGAGGTCGCGATGGCGACCGCGTTGCGGGCGCCGGCCTCGTCGAGATCGAGCCCGACCGCGGCGGCCGCGGCTGCCCCGACCGTGCCGAGCGTCGGGCTCGTCCGGATGCCGCGCACGATCAGCGCCCGCGCCACCTCCTCGCCGGCGCCGAGCCATTCGAGCGTCCCGTATCCGGCCACGATGGCGCGCAGCACGCGCTGGAGTGCAAGTCCCTCGGTTTCCCCGAGCGAGGCCGCCACCGGGACGATGAGGGATCCCGGATGCGACCACGAACCGTGGTCGGAATCGTCGTGGAACTGGGCGTGGACCGCGACCGCGTTGGCGGTCACGGCCTCTGACAGGACGGTCCGGGTGCCGTCGGCCCAGACGCGGGCCGTGCCGGGGCCGACGGGCACGGGAAAGACGATGGTGCGAGCCGCCACGGCAGTCGCCTCGTCGCGCGCCAGATGCGCGAGGCCGAGCGTGTCGAGAAGGCAGATCCCGGCCTTCTCCATCGCGGCGTCGGGCAGCGGTTCGGCGGCGCAGCGCCGGACGAAGGCGCCGAGCCTCGCGGTCGCGTTTACAGGCACGGCTCCCTCAAAGGTATTCTTCGGCCAGGGCGATGTCGCGGATCTCGGCCACGCTGCCGCTCCGGCGCACCTCGCCGCCGCGCATCACGTAGCCGCGCGTCGCCAGCTTGAGGGCGGGGCGCGCCATCTGCTCCGTCATCAGGATTGTGGTTCCGCGCCGCTGCATCTCCCGAATGGCGTCGCTGATGCGCTTGATCCACACGGGCGCGAGCCCCAGGAACGGCTCGTCAAGGAGGAGCAGGGGCGGGAAGGAGCACATGGCGCGCGCGAAGGCCACGATCTGCTGCTCGCCGCCGCTGAGCTGGCCCGCCGGCTGCTGGGCGCGGTCCGCCAGGAGCGGGAAGGTCTCACAGAGCCAGCTATAGGCCTCCTGCTGGCGCTTGCGTCCGAGCCCGAAGGCGCCCGACAGCACATTGTCGGCGACCGACATCCGGGGAAAGACGCGTCGCCCTTCCGGCGAGTAGCCGATTCCGGCCCGCGCACGACGGTCGCAGGTCTGCGCGCCGACGTCGCGCCCACTAAACCGGATCGTGCCACCGCAGGTCGGGACGACGCCGATCACCGCATTGATGAGGCTGGACTTGCCCGCGCCGTTCGCGCCTACGAGGAGAACGGTCTCGCCCTCCTGGACGTCGATCGACACGCCGCGCAGTGCCGTGATGCCGCCATAGCGGACTTCGAGGCTCTCGACGGACAGCATCAGGCCGCGACCTCGTCGTCCTCGGTGACGCCCATATAGGCGTCGATCACATCGGGCCGCGACAGCACGTCCTCCGGGGCCCCCTCGGCGATGAGGTGCCCCGCATCGAGGACGAGGATGCGCGGGCAGAGCCGGCGGATGAGGTCCATGTCGTGCTCCACGATCAGGATCGAGCAGCCGTGATCCGCCTGCGCGGCCTTGACGAAGGCATCGACGAGCGTGCGCTCGCGTCGCTCCAGGCCGGCCGCCGGCTCGTCGAGCAGCAGGACCTTCGGGCGCGTCGCGTAGGCGAGGAGCAGGCCCAGCATCTTCTGCAGCCCGTAGGGCAGCTTGTCGCTCGGCTCGTCGAGCCGCGGCGCGAGCTCGAACTGACGCAGCATCCCGTCGAGCCGATCCCAGATCCAGGGCGGGCTGCCGCTGAACCGCACCGCGCGCGACAGGTTTTCGCGCACGGTCGCGCTCTTGAAGGTATTCGTCTGCTGGAAGCTGCGCACCAGCCCCATTCGGCTGAGCGTGTGGAACGACATCCTGGCGATCGGCTTTCCGCCGAGCCGGATCGAGCCGCCGCTCGGCGCGAGCTTGCCGCAGATGACGTTGATCAGCGTGGTCTTGCCGGCTCCGTTCGGGCCGATGACGCCCATGATCTCGCCCGGCGCGAGTCGGAAGCTGAGATCGGCGAAGACCTGCAGGCCACCGAACCGCTTCGACAGCTTCTCGACCTGCAAGTCGCCGCCCTGCACCGGGGTCTCGGTCGGCATCACGCGCGCCCGCCCGCGGCCGTCGCCGGCGTCGTGTCCTCGCCCTGCCGGGGCGTGCGCCTCAGCGACGCCAGGACGGTCGCGGCCGTGCCCACGATGCCGCCGCGGGCCACCAGCACGACGCCGATGATGAGGAGGCCGAACAGACCCTGCGAATACTGGCCCTGGTTGCTGAACAGGTTCGACATCCAGACCAGCAGCGTTGAACCCACGATCGGTCCGAGCAGGGATCCGCGGCCGCCTACGATCGCGTAGGCGATGTAATTCACCGAGGAGACCGGGCTGAACGAGGTGGGGTGCGCGGTGAGCAGCATGTTGACCAGCGAGGCGCCCGCCATGCCGGCGAGCCCCGCCGCCACGACAAAGCCGATCACCTTGTAACGCCAGACCACAAGGCCGAGACTCTGCGCCAGAGTCTCGTTCTCCTCGATCGCCGCGAAATGCTGCCGGTAATAGGACGAGACCAGCGCGGTCACGATTGCGGCCACCAGGGCGACCCCGATGGCGAGGAGCAGGACGGCCCGGTTATCGGCGAGTTCGTGGCCGAAAAGGGTTGTGGGCGGCATGCCGACGAGCCCGTTCGACCCGCCCGTCAGGGTGGGCGTCTCGAACAGGACGAGCTGCGTGATCTCCGTCAGCACGAAGGTGACGAGGACGAAGTACACGCCCTTGAGCCGCAACACGAGGATGCCGAGAGGGAGCGCGATGAGCGCCGGTACCGCGAAGCTGAGCGCGACCAGCAGGATCGTATCGGTCAGCCCGCCCTTGAGCCCGGCGATGGCCATCGTGTAGCCGCCGACCGCCATGAAGGCCGGCACCGCGAAGGTCAGGAGGTCCATCTTCAGCATCAGATAAACGCTGAATGCCGCCGTGACGGCGATGAAAATCTGGTTGGCGACGGAGTACACGAAGGGGTCCTGGGTCAGGAACGGGACAGCGAACGAGGCCGAGAGGACCAGGATCGCCGCGATCTCGCCCGCGTTGCGCTTGAGGACCGCCATCAGGCGCCCCGCACTTCACGGCCGAACAGCCCCGAGGGGCGCACCACCAGGACGACAAGCACGAGGACAAAGAGCACCAGAGCACCCTTCGACCCGCCAAGATACACGCTCGAGTAGGCCTCCACGAGCCCGACCAGAAAGGCCGCGACCGTTGCGCCGCCGATCGAGCCGAGCCCGCCCAGGATCACGATCAGGAACGACGTCGCCAGAACCGGGTCGCCGACATGGGGCGCGAGTGACAGGATCGGCGTCACGAGCGCGCCCGTGAGGCCGGCGAGGCCGCAGGCCAGCCCGAAGGCCATCGGGAACAGGAGGCGCGGCCGCAATCCCAGGGCGGCCGCGACTTGCCGGTCATCGGCGAGCGCGCGCAGCGCCCGGCCGAGATCCGTCCGGTACATGAGGCCGTACACCGTCGCGATCGCCGCGAGGCAGATCACAAGTACGACGACGTTCTCGAGCGGCAGGTAATACCCGCCGGCCCGCAGGGTTCCGGTGATCGGGAACTGGAAGAGCGGCGATTCCGGTCCGAACGTGACCAGGATTCCGGTCGACATGACGAGGTACAGACCGAGCGTCAGCATCAGCGTGGCCAGGTGATCCTCGACCAGCCGCTCGAGGATGAAGAGCTCGAACAGGTATCCGAGCGCCCCCGTCACCAACGTCGCGAGCCCGACGGCGAGCCCGTAGGGCACGCCGAGCCCGCTCACGAAGGCGTACGCGACGTAGCCCCCCAGGACGTAGAACCCGCCATGGGCGAAGTTCACGACGCCCAGGATGCCGAAGATCAGGGTGAAGCCGAGGGCGAGCAACGCGTATTGCGCGCCCAGGCTGATCCCGATCAGGCCGGCAGAGACGAACTCGTTCATCAAAAGGACTCCCGACCACCCGGCGGCGGAGCTGCCCTACTTGCCGGTCGCAGCCGGCTGCTTGGCCACCGGCTGCATCTTGCCGTCGATGATCGTGCCGATCCCGAACGGGAACGAGAGCTCCTGGTTGATGCCGAAGAAATCCTGGCCGATCCACATGCCCTGGCCGAGATCGGGATCCTCCACCGGAAGGGTCCGCAGCGCTTCCGCGACCTTTTGCGTGTCGGTGATCGTGCCGGCCTTGGTGATCGCCTTGGTCACCATCCGGGCCGCTCCGACCCACTGGAAGAACAGGTTGTTTTCCGGTCGCTCGGCGTTGAAGGCCTTCTTGTAGGCAACCGCCATCTGCTGAACCTTGTCGTCCAGCACGATCGGTTCGTACCAGTAGAAGGTCTTCAGGACGTCCATGCCGCCCGCGATGCGGGCGATCTCGTCGGTGCCGGGTCCGCCCAGATGGCCGATCGGCCCCTCGAAGCCCGCCTGACGAAGCTGCTTCACCATCGTGCCGGTATCGCCCGGGGGCGACGACGCGGTGTCGATCGCATCCGGCTTCATGTTGATGAGGCGGGTGATGATCGGGGCGAAGTTCGACGTGCCGCGTTGATAGTATTCCTCGATCGCCTCGATGCCGTTGCGCTTGTAGGCGGCGGCGTCCACGCTCGCGATGTCGGTGCCGCCCTGGTCGTTCGGGGCCACGATCACGACTTTCTTGATACCGAACTTCTCTTTGGCGACCTTGACGATCGGGTCGGCCCAGCCGCTCGGCCCGGGTCCGTTGTGGAACACGAGAGGCCATTGTGGCCCGATCGCATTCTTGGCGTAGCCGTTGCCCATGACGAGCAGGTTGTTGCGCGTCGCGATCGGCTTCAGGCCCGTCATTTCGGGCGAGCCGATGGGTCCGATGATGAACTTCACACCCTGGCTGACCATGGCGTTGGCGCCAGCGGCGGCGCCCTCGGCCGTGTACTTGCCGTCGAAAGCCGTGGTCGTGACACGGCACTTCTCGCCGCCGACGGGCAGCCCGCCCCCCGCGTTGGCCTCGGCGGCGACGAGCTCCACGGCGCCCTTCAGGGCCGCGCCCCATTGGGCGGCCGGTCCGGACAGAGTTCCGATGATGCCGAGCTTCAGCTCGCACTCCGCTTGCGCTCCGCCGGCCATCAGGCCGGCCATGCAGAGAACCGTTCCTGCGACCGCCAGCCTGGCGGTCGGGCACAGGCCGCTGCCCTGGCTCCTGCCCTGGTTTTTGCCCGTGCTCTTGGCTCGAATCGGGGTCATGGTGTCCTCCCTGGTTCCTGGTTGTGAAACGGTGCCGATCTCAGTCGGCTTGCGGCGGCTCCATCCGCTGGACGGGCAGCATCTTGCCGTCGACGATCATGCCGATGCCGAACGGGAACGCGATTTCCTGCTTGATCCCGAAGAACGACTTGCCGGTCCAGTGACCCTTACCGAGATACTTGTCGTCGACGTCTATGGTCCGCAGGACCTCGGCGACTTTCTTCGTGTCCGTGATCGTCCCAGCCTGCGAGATGGCGTTGAGCAGGACCTGGCTCGCCGCGACCCATAGGATCATCGTCGTGTTCTCTGGTGCGGCCGTGCCCATAACTTTCTTGTAATCGTCGTAGACGGCCTGAACCTTGGGATCGCTGGTCGCAACGTTCTCGTACCAGTAGAAATCCTTCACGACGTCCAGGCTCCCGGCGATCCGGATGATCTCGTCGGTCGCGGCTCCGCCCAGCCGACCGATCGGCCCCTTGAAGCCGGCCTGCCTGAGCTGCTTGACCATGATGCCCGCATCCGAGGGCGCCGAGGACGCCGTGTCCACCGCGTCCGGGTTGCGGCTCAGGATGCGGGTAATGATCGGGGCGAAGTTGGTTGTGCCGCGCTGATAGTATTCGTCGGTCGCCTCGATCCCGTTGTTCTTGTAGACCTCGACGTCTACGCTGGCGATGTCGGTGCCGCCCTGGTCGTTCGGCGCAACCACCACGACCGACTTGATGTTGAAGCGGGCCTTGGCGGCCTTCACGATTGGGTCCGCCCAGACGCTCGGACCGGGGCCCTGGTGGAACACGAGCGGCCATTGCGGGCCGATGGCGTTCTTGGCGTAGCTGTTCAGGAACACCAGGAGGTTGTTGCGGGCCGCGATCGGCTTGATCCCGGTTGCCTCGGGCGACACGATGGGACCGAGCACGAATTTCACGCCCTGGCTGACGAGCTGGTTCGCGGCCGCGGCCGCGCCTTCGGCGGTCGCCTTGGTGTCCACGACGGACGTCGTGACCTGGCAGGTCTCGGAGCCGACCTTGAGGCCGCCCGCCGCGTTGGTCTGCGCCGCGATGAACTCGACGGCGGCCTTGATGGCGTTGCCCCATTGCGCGGTCGAGCCGGACAGCCCGCCCACGACCCCGAGCTTCAGCTCGCAGGCGGCCTGGGCGGCCGGCGCCGCCATGGGCGCAAGGAGAACGGCCGCGGCTCCGGCCAACAAACTCTGCCTCAAGCAACGCATGGATCGTTCCTCCTGTTGGGCCGCCGCCTAATTGAAGCGGTAGAGCTGGCGGGGATTGGTGACGAGCAGCCGCTCGCGGTCTGATTCGTCGGGCGCGAAAGCCGCCAGCAGGTCCAGGAGCGCCGTGTCGCTCGGGACGGCGGTGTCGAAGTAGTTCACGTGCGGCCAATCGGTGCCCCACACGACCTGGTCCTGGTTTGCCTCGACCAGCGCGCGGGCATACGGCACCACGTCCGCGAACGGCGCGCCCGTGACCGAGATGCGGTCGGCGCAGGAGAGCTTGCACCAGGCTCGGCCCCTTCGAAGCATCTCGCACAGGTACGCGAAGCCCGGGCTGTCGAGGCCGCGATCGGTCGTGATCCGGCCCATGTGGTCGACCACGATGTCGAGACCCAAGGCCAGGAGCCGGGGCCCCCAATGCGGCAGGTCCTCGGCGTCGAGCCAGGCCTGGACGTGCCAGCCGAAGCGTCGGATCCGGGGCGCCAGGGCCTCTATATCCTCGAACCCGGCACCGCCACGATAGACCTGCCGGCCCTCGCGGCGGAACAGGTTGACCCGAAGACCGCGCACGCCGGCCTCGTCGAGTTCCGCGATCCGCCGGTCGGTGGCGTCGCCCTTGAGGACCGCGACGCCGCGCAGGCGGTCGGGCTCGGCCCTCAGCGCTTCCAGCATCACGTCCGGGCTCTGGATGCCGGTCTGGACGATCACCGATCTGTCGAAGCCGAGCGCCGCGTGCAGCCGGTCCAACGCCGCGAGCGACAGGCCCGGCGGCGGCGTGAAGCTGCGCTCGGCGACGTAGGGGTGACGGGCCGGGTCGGCGAAGACGTGGACATGGGCGTCGCAGGAGCCGGGCGGCGGCCGGAACGCCGGCCGGCCGGAGACCGGAACGGGCGGCCGGCACGTGCGCGGCTCGGCCGAAGCCGTCACCCGCGCCGGAATGTCGGCGATCTGGTCCATGATCCGCTAGTGCACTGAGGTCAGGGCGCGCGCGGAGCCGCCTTCCATGCCCTGCAGGCGCTCGAACAGGATCGTCGGCGCCACGGCCGAGCGCCCGACCTGGAGGCAGTTCTCGAACTTTGCAAACAACTCGCCTTCGCTGAGCGGCTTCTCGGCATGGCCGCGGGCGCGGCGGACGCGCTCGCTTTCCAGCGTCGTGCCTGAGCGGAGCCTGAGGACAGCCTGGTCGGCCAAGGCCGAGCCAGGCTGCTCCGGATCGTAATCTGTGTTGGTCTCGACCCGCACCCGTCCGATCAGGTCCTGGACCTCCGGGCGCTGGACGAACTCGTCCGTCAGTTCGGTGAGGCCGACCCGGTTCGCCACGACGGCGCTCGCCATCGCGAACTCGATCGAGAACTTGGCCGCGAGCCCGGTCTGGGGGCGATGGTTGCGCAGGATGGTCGCGTAATTCTCGCTCAGCCGAACCGTGATGTTGTCGATCTCGGCTGCGCGAACCGGATGGTCCCTTAGAAGGTCGAGCATGCCGTCGATCGCCCGGTGGGTGCAGTAGCAGGCCGGGTACTTCTTGATGTTCAGTCCCTGCTCGACGATGCGCCACGTTTCGCCGAGCGCGTCGGGCGGGCTGTCGCGATCGACGTCGCCCGCCGGCGACACAGCGCCCAGAAAGCCCTGCGGGTGCTCCAGCGCGTCCTCGGACGACGTGAAGCCCGCTTGGGCCAGGCGTGCCGCCATCACGCCGCTCTGGGCCGACCGGCCGGCATGAAACGGCTTGGTCATCGTACCGAAATTCGCCATCAGGCCGGCGCTCTGCGAGGCTCCGAGCGCGATCGCCTGCGCGGTCTGGCCGGCATCCAGCCTGCGCAGGGACGCGCAAGCCGCGGCCGCCCCGATGGCGCCGAAGATGCCCGTGGGGTGCCAACCCTTGCCGTGGTGGAAGCCGCTGTCGCGTCGCACGAGCTCGGCCCAGGTCTCGTAGCCGGCGATATAGGCCACCACCATGTCGCGGCCCGAGACGTCGAGCGTCTCGGCCTCGGCCAGGATCGCCGGCACGAGGACCGTGCTCGGATGACCCCTGAGCGCCACGTCGTCGAAATCGAGCGCGTGGGCCGCCACGCCGTTGATCCAGGCCGCTTCGGCGCCGCCCGCCTTGCGGTCGCTGAAATACAGCGTCGCGTCGCCCGCGGCCGGGTTCACGACCTCGCGCAGGATGCGGGTCGGTTCCTCGTCCCGGCCCGCGATCATCACGCCGATGCAATCGATGAACCCGGTTCGGGCGATGCGGGCCGCCTCCTCGGGGATGCGGTTCGGAGACAGGTCGGACACGAATTGGCCGAGTGCGCGGGTCAAGGACATGTCGATCTCCTGAGCCGGGCTCGTGCTGCGAGCCGTGCGACCGGGCGGCTCACGCCGTCGGGCGAAGGAACGGGTAGGGAAGGGGAGGGCCGTCCCGAAGCGGCAGCGCTACGGCGGCGGCGCCGGGCGTAGATTCCGTTCCCGCCTCATTGCGGATGCCGAGCTCGATCTCGACGAGCCCGTACGGGCCGCTCCGCCCTTCCGCATGCCGCGTGCCGGTGACCTTGGCCCAAACCGTGAGCCGCTCGCCCACAAGGTCCATGGCCCGGAACTGGAAACGCACCTTCCAGAGCCAGCCGGTCGAGCCCGCCCAGTCCTTCAGGAGCTGGGCAATGAATTGCTGCTTGAGCGAGCCGTTGATGAGGAGCCCCGGCAGCTTGTCGTGCCCGGTGGCGAACGGCAGGTCGTAGTGGATCTTGTGCCAGTTCTCCATCGCGGCCGACCAGCGCATCAGGTGCGCGGTCGTCAGCGGACCCTTGATCAATGGCCCGATCTCCTGCCCCACCGACACGTCCTCGAAGACGGGGCCGGCCGGCCGGCCAGGACCAACCGTCACGCGGGACTGCACGGCGGCGTCGTTCACCAAACCCCTCCCGGGTCCGAGGCGTTCGGACCTGCCATGGCGTCCTCCATGATTTGCAGTGCGAATAGCAAATTTGTTTCTTTGAAGGTTTCACGCGCGGTTGGTTTCGTCAAGGTCAAAGCGGCGACCTTGTGCCATTTCAGGTACGATCGGGGGCTGCCGCCCGGAATTTCGGGATGCTGATCTCGTCCGTCGCATCGTCGAACACGACGGCCACGCGCGCGCCCAGCCGAACCTCGTTCTCCCCGACGAGGTTACTGATCAGGAGGACGCCCTCGTCGAGCCGCACCAGACAGACCCGATAGGGAAGCTCGGCCGCGAAGCCGGGCCAGTAGGCGCGGTGGACGTCGATCCAGGATTCGATCGCCCCGGTGCCGCTCGCCTCGCGCCAGTCCTGGTCGTCCGAGAGACAGCGCGGGCAGACGGGTGAGGGCGGGAAATGCAATTCGTCGCAGCGCCGGCAGGCCTGCACGGAGAGGCGGTGCTCGCGCGCGAGGCTCCAGAACGGCCGGTTCAGCGCGTCGAGGCGAGGCAGGGGCTTCGTGTAGGGCTCGCTCATGCGGCAGACCTCCCGAGAGAGAGCGCGGGGATCAGCCGCGCGTGTAGATGATCGAGCGCGTGCACGGGGTCGCCTGGACGTATTGGGCCACCTCGCAATCGGGCACCTGCCGCAGGCCGCATTCGCCTCGCAGCTGACGCACCGCCTCCACGTTGAGCGCCCAGCCCTGCATGTAGGAACTGGATAGATGGCCGCCGTCGGTATTGGTCGGGAGCGCACCCCCGAGCCCGAGCGTGCCGCCCTCGACGAAAGGCCCGGATTCGCCCCGGGCGCAAAACCCGAGCCCCTCCAGGCTGAACAGCACCGTCGGGCTGAAATTGTCGTAGGCCATGAGGGTGTCCACGTCGGTGCGGGCGACACCTGCCATCCGGTAGGCGGCATCCCCGGCCTCTCGCACCGCGCCGTGCCAGAAGTCGATGTCGAAGTTCGGGAAGGAGGACGCCGTGTAGGCTTCCCGGGCGCCGAAGCCCGACACGAGGACCGGCCGCTTCCGGCCATCGGCCGCGCGCTCGCGCGTCGTCAGGATTAGGCAGACCGCGCCGTCGTTGATGAGGCAGTAATCGAGGAGCCGGAGCGGCAGGGCGATCGGACGCGACGCCTCGTGCTCGTCGATCGTGATCGGTTTCTTCATCACGGCGTCGGGGTTGAGGCAGGCATGGTGCCGGATCGCGACGGACACCTCCGCGAGCTGGCGCGTGGTTGTGCCGTAGAGCTCCATGTGCCGCCGGAACATCATGGCATGCGCCATGCCGGGTGAGGTGAAGCCCCACGGGTCCCAGACCGAGGGCATCTCGTCGCCGCCGTAATTCACACGCCTTGAGCGCCCGATATTGGCGTAGAGGAGTGCGACGGCCTTGGCCTGCCCGGTCGCGAGCGCGAGCACGGCCTCGATGATGCCGATGCCGCTCATCCGGCCATGCGGCGGCAGCGTCAGCGACCAGCCAGGATCGAGGCCCAGCACCTCGCCCATGCGGGCGTAGTACGGGATGCGGCAGGTGACGAGGCCGTCGATATCGTCGCGTGCGAGCCCGCTATCCTCCAGAGCGCCCCGGAAGGCCTGGGCTGCGAGGCCGTACTCGTCGGTTTCCGGGAAGCTGCCGTAACGGGTCGTGGCGACTCCGACGACGGCCGCTAGGTCTTTCAGCTCACGCATCGCTCGCCCCAATCCCTCTCCTCGTAAAGCGGGGAGGGGCGGTCCGCGTGCGGGGCCTCACAGCACCCCCTCCGCCGCGAGGTCGTGCACTTTGGCCTCCGTGTAGCCGAGGAGCTCGCCCAGGATCGCCACGTTGTCCTCGCCATAGCCCGGGGCGCCGCGATCGATGATGCCGCCCGCATAGGCCGGGGTCGCGGAGAGCCTGGCCGGCAGTTCGTTGACGGGCCAGCGCCCGATCTTGGTGCCGCTCACCTCCGTCAGCCAGTCGAGGGCTGCGAGCTGCGGGTCGTGGTCGCAGCGGTCCTGGGCCGTCTGGCAGAGTCCCGCCGGCACGCCGGCTGCCTGCAGGCGGAGCATGGCGTCGCGCGCCTCGATTTCGCGCGTCCAGCCACCGACCTGCGCATCGAGCACGTCCTGGTCCGCCAGGCGCGCCTCAAGGGTCGCGAAGCGGGGGTCGCTCGCCCAGTCCTGTCGGCCGGCGACCTCCGTCAGCGCCAGCCATTCCTCCTGCGTGAAGCACGCGATCGCGAGCCAGCGATCCTCGCCGTTGCACCGCTAGTGCACTGACTCAGACGGATGGTTCAGGCACGCGGCTGATGGCGTCGAGTATCTGGGCAGCGGGTTTGGTCCAGACGAAGGGTTTGGCGCGGCAGTTGTGTTCGGCGATGTAACGCTTGATGG